>Ga0207832_100074_pt1 | contig 97053 bp, 71 predicted proteins | sample TtanPargueraPR_3_FD_187743 | JGI IMG/M metagenome (GOLD analysis project Ga0207832, IMG submission 187743) | Aerobic enrichment media microbial communities from Bioluminiscent Bay, La Parguera, Puerto Rico - Tt and P1 (4) (SPAdes) | ecosystem: Environmental > Aquatic > Marine > Unclassified ...
TAAAAATCCACGAACTTAACTGATTCAAATCGTCACGCTCAAAAAAGCCGCGTAAAGTATAGATTTACAATTGTTTCAAAGAACGTTATTTAATTTATAGTGGACACTAATGCCTAAATATATAACTATATTTGTACTTCGTAAAATTTTTAGAAACTACCGATCCATGAAATTCAGAACAGAATTCAACTACTATTTCTACCTTGTTTTTTTGTGTCTTTTAATTTTTTATGGTCCCCTGTTTGCTCAACAACCTGCCAGTTGGGTGAATCCATTTATTGGAACGACCAATTATGGTACAACCAATCCGGGTGCACTGGTTCCCCGCGGAATGGTGTCGGTGGTTCCTTTCAATGTGGCGGGAAATTCAGAACTGAACATACATGATAAAGATCGCGGCTGGTGGTCGACGCCTTACTCTTGGGATAATAAATTTTTTTCGGGTTATTCGCATGTTAACCTCAGCGGTGTTGGCTGTCCTGAATTAGGTGTTGTTTTGTTGATGCCTACAGCGGGTGAAGTTGAAGCCGATTTCAGAAAATATGGTTCGGTAATGAGTCAGCAGGAAGCACACCCCGGATATTATTCCACTTATCTAAATAGATACGACATTAAAACCGAGGTTTCGGCTACAGCCCGAACGGGGATCAGCCAGTTTACTTTTCCCGCTGGAAAATCAAATATTCTCATCGACCTCGGTAACGGACTCACCAACGAAAGTGGCGCCAGTATTCGGATTGTGAATGATCAGGAAGTGGAAGGCTGGCGAATGACGGGAACATTCTGTTACAACGACGGCACCGAACGTCCTGTATTTTTTGTGGCACGATTTAGCCGTTCTGCTGATGAATTTGGATTATGGAAAAAAATGCCCAAAATGACCGGTGAAGCCAGCTGGTCGGTTACGAGCGGAAAATTCAAGTACTACCCCGGCTACAGGGCAGAAATGGCCGGCGACAGCATCGGAAGCTATTTCTCCTTTAATACAACTGCAGGAGAAAAAATTTTGGTGGAAGTTGGCATTTCATATGTCAGCATCGAAAATGCGCGCATGAATTTAGATGCTGAATCAAATAATTTTGATTTTGAAAAGACACGTCGTCAAGCTGAAGAAAAATGGAACACAGCCCTCTCAACAATTACCGTGAAAGGTGTTAGCGAAGACCAGAAAACCGTGTTTTACACCGGTCTTTACCACATGCAGATTCATCCGAATATTCTGAGCGATGTGAACGGGCAGTACCCGGCAATGGAATCGTTCCAGATAAAAACACGCCGGGAAGGTGAACGCTACACAGTATTTTCGTTGTGGGACACCTACCGTAATGTGCACCCTTTTCTGAGCCTGGCTTTTCCCGATCAACAATTGAACATGGTTAGCTCGCTGCTGGAAATGTACGACGAGAGCGGCTGGCTGCCCCGCTGGGAATTGAACAGCACCGAAACACATGTGATGGAGGGCGATCCGGTCATTCCGGTTATCGTTGACACCTGGTTTCGGGGAATTCACGAATTTGATGTGGAAAAAGCGTATGCAGCCATGTACAAATCAGCCACAACTCCGGGGGCTCAAAACAAGATCCGGCCAGATATCGACCACTACATTAAAGAAGGTTATGTGCCACTTACCCAACCGTTTGACAATTCGGTATCGCATGCTCTGGAATATTATATGGCCGACTGGAACCTGGCGCAGCTCGCAAATGAACGGGGAAAAGAAGCCGACTACGAGCGTTTTCTGAAACAATCGCAGGGATATAAAAATTACTATGACAGTGAATTTGGAATCATCAGGCCTAAACTTGAAAATGGCGAATTCATGCCCGGTTTCGATCCAAAACAAGGCGAAAATTTTGAACCCAGTCCGGGATTTCACGAAGGAAATGCCTACCAATATACTTTTGCTACTCAACACGACATGGAGGGTACGATCAAACTTAATGGCGATAAGAAACAATTTGTAAAAAAACTCCAGGCCATTTTTGATGACGGACATTTCGACATGGCCAACGAACCCGATATTCACTACCCCTGGCTTTTCAATTTTATAAAAGGTGAAGAATGGCGCGCCCAAACGGAAGTGAATCGTTTGATGGCCACTCACTTTAAAAATGCGCCTGACGGTTTGCCCGGCAATGACGACACCGGCACCATGTCGGCCTGGATCGTTTATGCGATGATGGGTATTTATCCTGTTCTGCCGGGCGATATGAATTATGCCATTTCCTCCCCCGTTTTCGATCAGATCACCATTCAACTCGACCCGGATTATTATTCGGGTAAATCAATCGTTATTAAAAAAACGGGAAACGGTTCTGTGATCAAAAAAATAAAATGGAATGGTAAGACAGTAAAAAACCATTTTGTAAACCATGCTGACCTCGTAAAAGGAGGCACACTCGAAATAATCCATTAATTTAGTCATACCTAAAAAAAATAACATGAATAAGCTTTTCCACTTTGCAGTCATAATTGGTTTTCTGACCTTGTTCGCCTGCACAAACAAGCAGCTGCCGGCAAATAGCAATGAAACTGATTTTACCCAATTTGTAGATCCTTTTATTGGCAGCGATTACCACGGCCATGTGTTCGTGGGAGCCAGCACACCCTTTGGCGCGGTTCAACTTGGGCCAAACAATCCCACGCAAGGCTGGGACTGGTGTTCCGGGTATCACTATTCTGATTCGTTGCTGATGGGTTTTGCCCACACCCACCTCAGTGGAACAGGTATCGGGGATCTGGGCGATATTCTGTTTATGCCGTTGTCGGGAGATTTCACACCTGAATTCGAAGAAAAAAATCCATACGACTGGCAGGCAAAATATACGCATGACGATGAAGTGGCCGAAGCCGGATACTATTCCATCGACATTAAACGCTACAATGTAAAAGCTGAACTGACAACAACCGACCGTGTAGGATTTCATAGGTATGACTATCAGTCGGAAGGAAATTCAAAGATCCTGGTTGACCTGAAATACGGTACTGGCTGGGACCGCGTAACCGACGCTAAACTAGAGCAGGTTGGCCCAAACAGTATCGCGGGACACCGCTTTTCATCGGGCTGGGCAGCCGATCAGCGGGTATTTTTTCACACCGAATTTTCAAAAGAAATCAAATCCTTCGAGATTGTCAGAAGTGACGCAGAAACAGGTGACCTGACCGCCTTGATCGAGTTTGAAGGCGATGGTATCCTGATGGCTAAAACCGCCATTTCGCCGGTCAGCACAGACGGGGCAAAAAATAATATGAACGCAGAAATAGACGAAGAACTTGGTTTGTGGAATTTTGAGGGAGTGCGCGACATCGCGAAAACAAAATGGAATACAGAACTGGGCAAGATCAGAATAGAGACCGTTAACGATGCTGATAAACGAACGTTTTATACATCGTTATACCATACCATGATTGCACCAAATCTGTTTAACGATACCAATGGCGACTACCGCGGAACCGACAAAGAAGTCTACAGAAATCCGGGATTTGACAACTACACCATTTTTTCGTTGTGGGATACCTACCGGGCTGCTCATCCGCTTTTCACCCTGGTACAGCCCAACCGAGTAAATGATTTTGTAAACTCTTTACTGGCCGCTTACGATCAGCAAGGAAAACTTCCGGTATGGCATCTTCAGGGAAATGAAACCAATACCATGGTGGGCTATCATTCAGTCCCGGTTATTGCCGATGCCTATTTGAAAGGATTTACCGGCTTTGATGCCGAAAGGGCTTTCGAAGCCATGAAATCTTCGGCATTGATGGATGAGCGGGGTTTGAATTACGTAAAAGAACTGGGCTACATTCCGGCGGATAAAACAGTAGAATCGGTTGCAATGGGACTGGAATATGCCATCGACGACTGGTGCATTGCGTCTATGGCCAAATCGCTCGAGAAAAAAGAAGATTACCAGCTATTCAGAAAACGCTCCGAATATTACATCCGCTATTTCGATCAGAACAATAAGTTTATGCGGGGAAAACTGTCGGATGGAAGTTGGCGAACACCCTTCGATCCGATCGCCTCTCAACACCGCGAAGATGATTTTTGCGAGGGAAATAGTTGGCAGTACACCTGGCTCGTGCCGCAACATCCCGAGGGATTGATCAAATTAATGGGCGGCGAAGAAATGTTTACAACCAAACTCGACAGCCTGTTTACCATTCCTTCCGACCAGGTGGAAGGTGCATCGAGCGATATTTCGGGTCTGATCGGGCAGTACGCACATGGAAACGAACCGAGTCACCATACTACTTATCTTTATGCGTTTGCCGGCCAGCAATGGAAAACTGCCGAAAAAGTAAGGGAGATCTGCACCACAATGTATAATGATCAACCGGACGGATTGTGCGGAAACGAAGATTGTGGTCAAATGTCGGCATGGTACGTACTCTCTTCCATGGGATTTTACCCGGTTAATCCTGCGGCGGGTGCCTATGTTTTTGGCAGCCCCTTATTTGATAAAGCTGAAATTGGCCTGCCAGGCGGAAAGTACTTTTCGATTATCACTGAAAATAACAACAAAGAAAACAAGTACATCCAGTCAGTGGTATTCAATGGTGAACCCTATTCAAAATCATTCATCACGCATGAACAGATCATGGCGGGAGGAGAACTCGTGCTAACCATGGGAAATACCCCGAATAAGCAGTTTGGAAGTAAACAGGAGGACCGCCCCAAATCAATGGTGTATTAAATTCCCAGGCACGAAGCATTAATTAGATTTGCAAAAAATTGCATATGCCAGGCAAAATATATTTTCCCAAAATAGAAGACATCACACAAGCCAGAATCAGATTGAAAGATGTGATTTTGCACACTCCACTTCAGCAAAACCTGAATCTGTCGGAGCAGTTCGGTGCAAATATCCTACTCAAAAGGGAGGACCTGCAACTGGTTCGTTCATACAAACTGCGTGGTGCTTACAATAAAATAGCGCATCTTCCTGAGGCAGTATTGAAACAGGGCGTGGTTTGTGCGAGTGCAGGAAACCATGCACAGGGAGTGGCCTATTCGTGCAGCAAGCTGGGCATCTTCGGAAAAATATACATGCCGGCCACTACGCCAAAACAAAAAATCAGGCAGGTGGAAATGTTTGGTAAAGATAACATTGAAGTCGACCTGAAAGGCGACACCTATGACGATGCCTATAACCTGGCAGTTGAAGACTGTAAGAAAAACGGAATGACCTTTATCCACCCCTTCGATGACACTGAAATCATTGAAGGACAGGGCACGGTGGCTATCGAGATATTGCAGGATACAAAAGAACCTATCGACTATTTGTTTGTACCGATTGGCGGAGGAGGACTGGCTGCAGGTTTGGGAGCCTATTTTAAACAGGTGAGCCCACAAACCAAAATTATTGGTGTAGAACCTGAAGGAGCACCTTCCATGCTCCGCTCATTCGAGGCCGGAGAAGTGGTTACGCTTGAAAAAATCGATAAGTTCGTTGACGGAGCAGCAGTTCAGCGCGTTGGAGATCTCACTTTTGAGATTTCCCGCCAGGTAGTGGATCAGATACAAACCGTACCCGAAGGAAAGATCTGCACTAAAATACTGGAATTGTATAACCGTGATGCCATCGTTATCGAACCGGCAGGGGCACTTTCGGTAGCTGCACTGGATTTTTTTCGCGATGAAATCAAGGGGAAAAATGTAGTTTGCATCGTCAGTGGCAGTAACAACGACATAACACGCACCGAGGAGATCAAGGAGCGATCGCTGCTGTACGAAGGTTTGAAACACTATTTCATCGTGCGTTTTCCGCAGCGGGCAGGCGCACTGCGCACCTTTGTAGATATTGTACTTGGCCCAAATGATGATATTACCTACTTCGAATATTCGAAAAAAACAAACCGCGAAAAAGGCCCGGCTGTCATCGGTATTGAGTTGCAGCAAAAAGAAGATTATGCAGGACTGCTAAGGCGAATGGAAGAAAATGGTTTTGTGTATGAATACCTGAATGAACAGCCAGATCTGTTTCAATTTCTAATTTAATATTTCAATTATCCTTTGCAGTTGGTTTAAACCAACTGCAAAGGATACAATTTTATCATCAATAGGGCTTCAGCCCTTAAAATTTTCAAAAACATATTTCGACAGGAACTGCTTAACCTCCTCATTCCATTTTATTATTTTGTGATGTTCATCCTAGTTCTTAATGTAGTTTCTAACCCTTTCAACATGTGACCGACTAACAGAGACCGCAAAATAATCATCCTGCCAGTAAAATTTATGTGGCATTATATTCTGTTGATTGATCCAATATGAACTCTCTCCTTTTATTTGATGCATTACATCGGCAATAGTTTGCTTTCTTCCTAGATTAACCAAAGCATGAACATGATCCTTGTGCAAATTAATAAAGTCCAGCATGATTCCTTTATTTCTTGCCATTTCCCTGATATGACCCAGTAACCTGGAGCGAAAAGAATGCGGGATAATGTGTTCCCGGTTTTTAGTGCTCCAAACACAATGGAGCCAGATAGTTGTGTAAGACATGCGTTTGAGTTTTAATATTTAAATAAAGATACACATTTTAGGGCTAAAGCCCTGATTGATTTTTGTTTTCAGTTATCAGACAGCCAAAGCTGACTGCAAAGAATTATTCCTATTTTCATTCAAATAGTATCTTTTACCTTTGGTTTCAACCGAAGGACATAAATAATATTCTCCCCTATTGCAGAATTCATTTTTTATCTTTTACTTTGTATTTCAAAGTACTTTTAAAAAATGGAAAATTCAGAAAAATATTTATCAGAGATCAAAGAGATCCGCAAAATGATGGAAGAATCAAGCCGGTTTCTGTCACTAAGTGGATTGTCAGGAATACTGGTGGGAATTTATGCCATTGTTGGTTCATTTGTCACGTACCGCATTATTAACCATGAGGAGTTCAAGAGTAGCCTGCTCAATACTTCCGCTGCAAATGATGTTATGCTGATAGCCGCAGTGGTTTTAATCCTTTCCGTACTAACCATCGTTTTGCTCACGTTTCGGCGAGTGAGAAAAGCCGGGAAAAGATTCTTAAATCCCGGATCCCGACTTATGTTATTGAACCTTGCCATTCCATTGGTTTCAGGCGGTGTATTAATCCTGGTTTTAGCTGCAAACGGAATTTATGGAATACTGGCATCATCCTGTCTTATTTTTTATGGATTGGCCTTGATTAACGCCGCCAAATTTACACGACAGGAAATTTTCTGGCTGGGAATCTTTGAGGTTACTCTTGGAATTTTAGCAGCATTGATCCCCTCGTTGGGATTATTGTTCTGGGCACTTGGTTTTGGCGTCCTTCACATCATTTATGGTATCCTGATGTATTTCCGATACGAGCATAATAAAGAATCCAGGTCGTGAAATGAGCCCCGACTTTTGTCGGGACGAATTCCATGTGTTTCCGTTAAAAGCAAACAACTATTAACACATGAAAAACAGTTTTCAAAATTTAAATAAGGCATTTGAGAATAAGATCCGGCTGGGAATTATGTCGGTGCTCTCGGTGAACTCACGCGCTTCGTTTAACGATTTAAAGGAAATGCTGGAACTCACCGACGGAAACCTGGCCAGCCACCTTAAAACCCTTGAAAGTGCCGGCTATATCAAGGTAATAAAAAGCTTTAAAGACCGGAAACCCAATACAAAATACGAAATAACAGATTCCGGCGCAACAGCTTTCGACAGTCACATCAAAGCGCTCGAGGACATTTTAAAACAGATCTAAATTTTTTTATTCATTCACTTTGAAATTCAAAGTAAAAACAAATCATATGGAACCAAAAGAATTTATTCGCGACGCCCAGAAGTCGATCAACTGGCAAATTACCTTAAAGGTGATCATCATTGGCTTTATTGCCATGGTACTGCTCATCCCGAAATTCATGATCCTGGAATTGATCGGGGAACGGCAAAAAACGGCCGATTCATCCAACCAGGAAGTGATGCAAACCTGGTCGCTGGCGCAAACCGTGCGTGGTCCGGTACTGATGATCCCCTATCTCGAACGAAGCTACGATTCGAACGGAAAGGAATTGGGCGAAAAGATACAGTCGTGCTACGTGTTGCCAAAAACACTAAAAATAGATGGTGAAGTTTTTCCTGAGAAGCGGAAACGCAGCATTTATGAAACTGTAGTTTATGAATCGGGGATCAATTTCAGCGGAAATTTCGGGCAGCCCGATTTCGAATCCCTGAAAATCTCGCCTGAAGATGTTCTCTGGGAAAAGGCGATACTGATGGTCGCCATCAGCGATCTGCGCGGTATCAGCGACAACGTTTCGCTTTCGTTCAACGGTACTGAATACGCTTTTCTGCCCGGCATGGAAAATCCGCTGATCGGAAACAATGGCATTTCGCTGCCGCTGAACAAACTGTCCAAGACTTCATTTCCGGCCAACTTTCAATTCACACTGCAGTTAAAAGGTTCAGAATCGATAAGTTTTGCGCCATTGGGTGAAACCACCGAAGTCGAACTGCACTCATCGTGGAACGATCCCGGTTTCATGGGCAGCTTCCTGCCGGCTGACCACAAGATCGACAATAGTGGATTTACAGCCAAATGGAAGGTATTGAACTTCAACCGGAATTTTCCACAAACCTGGAAAAATGATGAGTACCGCGTGACCGATGCCGATTTTGGCGTGCGTCTGGTAAAAGTGGCCGACCACTACCAGAAAAGCTCCCGCGCTGCCAAATACGGCATCATGGTCATCCTGTTTGTTTTCCTGGCCTTTTTCCTGAACGAGATTATTACCAAACAAAAGGTCCATCCTTTTCAGTACATCCTGGTCGGTTTTGCCATACTGGTTTTCTACCTCTTGCTGCTTTCCATTTCGGAACAAATCGGTTTTAATCCGGCCTATCTTATATCAGCAATTGCCGTTATTACAATGGTTTTCCTGTACTCGCGCAGTTTCCTGAAAACCTGGACAAATGCCCTGATACAGGCACTGATCCTGACCTTCTCGTTCGTATTTATTTTTGTTTTGCTGCAGCTGGAAACTTTTGCGCTTTTGACAGGAAGTATTGGCTTGTTTGCAGTGCTTGCCCTCACCATGTTCTTCACCCGAAAAATAAACTGGTACGGGGAATGAGTTCAGGGTTCAGGGTTCAGAGTTCAATGTTCAATGTTCAATGTTCAACGCAGAAGGAGCTTGTCCTGTTGAAGGGATCGGTTCCTTCTGCTTTTGATGAAATCAGAATTATTATCTTAATGCTTCCAACTTCCGGCTTCCAGCTTTCTAAAACTCTTTATCCCCGAATTCGGTTTCGGGCAATTTGGCTTTTCCGTTCTTCCAGTTCAGGTTGTAACTCAGGTTCAGCACCACAAAATCTGTTTCATAAATATAATTGGTGGTGGTATAAAAATCTTCACCCCAGGTTGTAATTCGCTGCCGGTGCGATTCGTGCATTCCCAGATCGATGTTCTGCCACTGAACGGTTGCGGTTAAGCGATTATCCAGAAAAGTTTTCTTCAGCGAGAGATTTGGAATCAGGTAGCGCGAATCTTCACCCTGAGGCGTTGGTCTTTTCGAAAGGTAATTGGCGTTGGCATTCAGGCTCAGTGTTGAACTGAACTTAAAAGTGGAGTTGATGTTTAACGAGTAGACCCACCCCGAATTATTAACTACCTGCACCGGATCATCGAGTATCTTCAAGTCGCCTTCAAAGCTTTTCCGGTTTAAATTACCTCCCAGGAATAGCGACCACCATTTGGCCGGATGAAGATCGGCTCCCAGGTCAAACCCGACAGCCGTTCCATGTTCAACATTGGTGTAGACCCTGTACAAGATCGAATCGTTAAAAACACTGTTTACGCGCTGTACCGGATCTTTGCTGCGCTGAACATATGCGGTCAGGTAAACCGAACCGCCCTTTTCAAAAGATTTTACCAGTCCCAGTTCGCCCAGGGTGACAAATTCCGGTTTCAGGTCGGGATCTCCCATTTCCAGGGTCTCGGAGTGTTCCCGCTCAGGAATCGGATTAAGCTGATTATTGGAAGAACGCTGTATCCGGCGACTCAATCCAGCCTTCAGTTTTAAATCGGGGCGCAAGGCATACAAAATATTTACGGTCGGAAAGAAATTCGACAATTCGAGTATGTGTTCCTCCGGATCGAAGGAGAGTTTAACCGAACGCCGCGAATACTCGTAACGAAGCCCCACAATATACTCAAGTTTCTCCGTACTGACAGCATACTGCGTATAAACTGAATTAATCGTATTCTCTGAAATGGCTGTGCCACTGAAGGTATTATCGCCGGCGGTCGGATCATCGGGTGAGATCAGGTAGTCGAAAACGCCATCCTGCTTATCGTTACGGAACTGGTAACCCGCTTCCAGTTTTCCTTCGCCAACATTTGCGCCATAATCCAGTTTAAGCCGGTAACCGTTTATGGGCTTTTCATACGGATTCTGCACGTATTGTTTCAACGTGCCTCCGGGTTCGGTGAGGTTACGGTTGTGGGTGGTGCCATACAGATCATCAAATTCATAGAGGACCGAGGCTGTCAACGTCGACTGGTTCCCGAAAATGTGCGTAAAATCTATATTCCCCAGCGTAAATGTTCCCTGCTTAATTTGTTTATTCGCATTGTAGTATGGCGCATCGTATATTTTCTCGTTGGTATCCAGCGTCCATTGCGAATTCGAGTAGAACAAATTGGCATCGCGTTCCTGGTACCTTTTGCCGGTATAAATGGCCGACGACAGTATATTAGACGCATTGATCCGGTAATTGACCGAAGCCCTCAGTGCATAATCATAACGGTTAAAACTGCGTTCACCTTCCGATGGCATTTTATTGAGGGTGTTGTTCGCAAAGTTCTTAATTTCAACATTCCCAACGCGATAACCTGCCAGGTCGTTCCGGTTATAATTTCCACCAACCGTAATGTCCCACTTCCCTTTCTGATAAGTATAAGTGATGTCTCCTCCAAAACGTTTGGCCACTCTTTCGTTGCCAAAATCGGTAGTGCCCGGCAATCCGTATCTGGCATTTACAATCAGGCCCGAACCACTTACCCTTGCCGTTTTTGTGGTTATATTGATGATCCCTGATTTCCCGTCAGGATCGTATTTGGCGGAAGGAGAAGTAATCAGTTCGATATTTTGTACGGCATTGGCAGGGATCTGGCTCAAAACAGCGGAAGCATCGGCAATAACCGGCTTACCGTTAAGCAATAACATAAATCCTCCCGATCCGCGGACATTTATTTCACCTTCGGCATTTACCGTCACCGATGGCATATTTTTCAGCACATCCACCGCATTTCCACCCTTAGCCGATTCGAATTGTTGCGCACTGAAGGTTTGCTTATCCACTTTATTCAAGGTGTTTATACGGTTTCCAGTGATATTAATTTCCTCAACCAGCTGTTCTGCCGGACTTAACTGAATCGTTCCCAGTTCTGCTGTTTGCCCTGCGTTAACTTGTATTGCCGATTGGGTTTTTGTTTGGTAACCCAGGAAATGCACCCGGACGAAGTAGTTTCCCGCATCAAGTTCTTTGACATTGAAATCGCCGTCGATAGCTGTTATTGCTCCGGCAACAAGGCTCGAATCGGATGTATTATAAACGGAAACACTGGCATATTCCAACGGATTGCTGGTCAGTTCATCGTTGACCTGTCCGGCAATCCCGCCATTTTGTGCGAATACCTGCACTACGCTTACTATCAAAAAGATTCCTAAATAATATTTCATTGTCTGTTTTTATTCATCGATCATTCAAACATTGTATTTTATTATAAGTTCAGTTACCTGGGAAAAGTATTATAAAGTTGAGCTTGTGACTTAAGCTCACCTGCTCAATAAAATTGCCAGCAACCAGTTTATTCACCAGCTGATCTGAAGTCAGCAGGTGAAAAGTCATCAAAAAACACCAAACTGTTTGATAAATAACAATTTATTTCTATTTTTGCGCGTCCAAAAAACTGGATAATTAGTTTTAATAATTTAAAAATTAGATGTTTATGTTGAATCAGTATGAAACCGTTTTCATTTGTACTCCCGTTTTATCTGAGCCACAGGTAAAGGAAGCGGTAAAAAAATTCAGAGACATCATCACTGAAAATGGAGGTGAGATGGTCCATGAAGAAGATTGGGGCATGAAAAAACTGGCTTACCCAATCCAGAAGAAATCTACTGGCTTTTATCACTTGTTTGAATTCAAAGCCGATCCTGCACTTATTTCAAAGTTTGAAACCGATTTCCGTCGCGATGAGCGCGTAATTCGTTTTATGACTGTTAAACTCGATAAGTATGCGGTTGCGTACAGCGAGAAGAGAAGAAAATTACAGAAAGAAAAAACAGAAAAAAAGGAGGATTAAACCATGGCACAAGGAAGTGAAATCAGATACCTGACTCCACCGTCAGTAGAAATTAAAAAGAAAAAATATTGCCGTTTCAAGAAAAACGGGATCAAATACGTGGATTACAAAGATCCGGAATTCCTGAAAAAATTTCTGAACGAGCAAGGTAAAATCTTACCGCGCCGCATTACCGGTACTTCACTGAAATATCAGCGCAAAGTTGGACAGGCCATTAAACGTGCCCGCCAGATTGCTTTGTTGCCTTTTGTAGCCGACATGTTAAAATAGAGGAGGAACTTGAAATGGAAATTATTCTGATAGAAGACGTAGAACGCCTGGGCAGCAAGGACGATATCGTGAACGTAAAAGACGGATTCGCACGTAACTTTCTGATCCCGAACAAAAAAGCGATTGCCGCTACCGAATCGGCTAAAAAAATACTGGCCGAAAACATCAAACAGCGTGCACACAAAGAAGCAAAACTGAAGGAAGAAGCGCAGAAAATTGCGGATCAGCTTGTGAACAAGAAGATCAGTATCGGCGCCAAAACCAGTACTTCAGGCAAAATTTTTGGCTCGGTTAACACCATCCAGCTTGCTGAAGCAATCAATAAAAAAGGATTTGAGATCGACCGCAAACAGATCACAATTCCTGAAGACAGCATCAAAGAAGTGGGTACCCACAAAGCGATCATCAAACTGCACAAAGAAGTGAAGGTTGAGATTGAATTTGAGGTTGTAGCTGAATAAGCAGGTATTACCAGATAAAACTTGAAGGGTTTCCGAAAACGGAAACCCTTTTTTGTTGGTGGAGATTCATTTTGCAAAAACAGTTAATGCAGATCACATTGAAAAACAGTTGGATTACGATATTCGAACAACTATAATACTATTTCAATTGAATGCCTGCCGGCGGCCATACTATTTGGCTTGAACCAAATAGTATGCACAAAGTTCAAGGCTACTTTTACTCTTTCCCCTGCGTTTTTATAAAACCTAAACTCGGACGGGTGATCTCCTCGTCCACTCGGAGCTTCCCGCTCTCATTAAGTTTTCATTTCAACTCCGGCTCACGACCAAAAGAGGCCGGTCCACTCAGGCACAGTCAGCAAGATCGAAATAGGCTTCGGAGCTTTGGCTTTGGCCTCGGGCGGTGAACCGGAAAACAAGTAGTGAAAGCGTAAAAAAATTACTGCTGTTTGAGGAAGAACGACGAGTTCAGGAATTTTAGCAGAGACTACGCAGCTTTTCCGAGTGAAGCGGACGCAGCCTTGACTTTTCTGTTTCGTCCCTAAGCCTCGGGATGAAGGCCGCCGGCTGGCAGGTCAGGAAGAGAATCTGTCCATCGTTTGATGGATAGAGGAGTGGTTGTTGACCATTCAAACCACCTCGTCTCCCGTTGCTGACAGTCAGGATCCACTCCTCCTTAAAACGGAGGAGAAAATTCACTGATTTAAAAGTAAGGACCCTGGGCAAATTCCGTTTGGAAAATTAGTCATGGCCAAAAAGATAGCATCACATAAAACGACCAAAAACAAAACTTCTCCGATTGATTTTCCGTAATAATTAGCAACCGTTTAATTTCAACTACAATTTAAACCTTGCGCCATGGAAAAACATTATTACCTGGTAGCCACACCCGAATCGCTTATCGCATCGCATCTCAATCCTTTCGATTTTGGAAATTACCTGGCTGTGGGCACCAAAAAAAACCTGAAATCGCAGTCGGTGTTTTTTGAACTGGATCCTGAAAAGCTGAACTTGCCGCTTGCTTACATCGACGAGAAACTGATTCCCTACCCCGACGGAGAACCCAAACGATCGGTGTACCTGTCGATTTACCGTGTTTTTGAACAAACGCCACTGGCTGCATTGAAAAACCTCTACCTGGTGACCGACGACGGCAAGGTACTCGAGATCAAAGCCGCTAAATTCGCAGACGAAACCAATAAAGAGATCCATTTGTACCAGCAATACAATCCGTTCACCACCCAGGTGGCCAGTAAATTAAGCCCGCCGGAATTTATCCGCTTCCTGACCGATCCCGGAAAGCCGGTTTCGGTGCCCAAACTTTTCTTTGTTGAATTGCAACTGAACGAACTGGCCAGCGATCCAACCGCGCCGCTCAACAATCTACCGTACCGCAACCCGGCTCATTTACGCGAGTGCCTGATTAAATTGCACGGTTCGAAGGAACGTTTGACCAAGACCGTTTTGCGCGAACGAAAATCGGAGCTGCCCTACCGCACCATCAAAGACGGCTTCTTTATCGGCGAACAAGACAACTTCCTGTTCTACCCTTTCCCGTCGCACGAACAACTGGAATCAACCTACTTCTCGTGGTGGAGATCGGCGCTGGTGCAGCACTTTTAGTGCATATATTTTTACTTAAGCAAAGAACATCTGGCAAATACGAAGGGAATTCATTTCCCTTCTTTTGTTTTGTTAACGTTAACAACCGCGGCTGATATTAAGCAAATGTTAATTTAAACCACCCATACTGTCCCAATCTGAAACAAAGTCCCACTTTACCGACCTTTTAACCTTGTTGTTTTACCGGTAATTTTATTTTAGGGATAATTTTTAAAAAGTAGCGTGAACTTTTAAAAAACCACATTGTTTAAGGTGAAAAATTAAAAACAACCAAATTCAAGATTATGACGAAAATCTACAAAAAGTTAAAAACAACAATCTTCATTGTTGGGCTAATGTTAACAGCTGGTACAGCGTTTGCGCAATATGTATCTGTGCAAAGTGGACTAGCCAGTGATCCCACAACCTGGGGAGGAACAGTTAATACTGATGTACCGCCACTATTCGGGGGTACTGGAACGGCAGCCAACATTACGATTTCTGATGGCGATACTGTAAGATATATAAGTGGATTTACGTTGGGAACGGCCACTTCCTTAACCGTTGAAACAGGCGGGATTCTAGTTATAGAAGGAGACGTTCAAACGAACAATAATGGCGCCTCAATTAATATCAATGGATTAATGGTGACAATTGGATTGCATACCAAAAAAGGACCTGTAGCCGTTAATGATCCCGGTAAGTTGATTGTTGTGGGACAACTTGACATTGATGCAAATGGACCACTTAGTGGAGATGGAGAAGTTTATGCTGTAACATTGGCTAACGGAAGTCAACAGCCCGCTGCCACCATACAACTGCTTTTGGCATTTAAAAACTGGACGGGAACCACCTCTGATGCTTGGGAAACAGCTACCAACTGGTCACCTGTAGGTGTTCCTCTATCGAGTGAGCGCGTTCTAATCGATCCACTGGCAACAACAATGCCTCTTCTTTCTTCAACAACAACAATAAAATCAATGGTGATTAATTCTGGTCAGTCTTTAGCCATTGCAAGTAATGGAGCTTTGAGTGTTGATTCATTCCTGATTAATGAAGGAACCATTACCTTAAAATCAACTGCTGCCAATGCCACAGGTAACCTTTTTGTAGGAAAATCCTATTCAGGAGCAGGAATTGTAAATGTGGAGCGTTACTTGCCCAGCACACAAAAATGGCACGTAACTGCCTCGCCGGTAGTCCAGGATAATTCGCAATCTTTCGTCACACGCAATGGAGGCTCGCTTAGAAACAATGGAACAAATTGGGCGTTTGGAAAGTACGATACATCATCAGATAGCTGGTCGCTTTACACATTGGTTCCGCCATCAGAAGAACTACTAGCGGGTCAGGGTTACATTACCAGTATTTCAGCAACCGGAACAGTAGACTTTAGCGGTTCAGGTATTAACGTTGGTGATATCAGTGTTCCGGTTTCGTCGGCAGGATTTGGCTGGAATGCATTGGGTAATCCTTATACTACTTCTATTCTTGCTTCCGGAGTCAACAGTTTTCTGGCTGTAAATTCAGCTTCTCTCGATGCAGGTTTTGAAGGCCTTTACATTTGGGATCCCGAAGTTCCGGATTACGTCGTAATTGCAGAAGGAACTTACACATTTCCGGCACCTGGAGGTGAAACGGAACTTACACAAACCGAAATTTCAGTAGGCCAGGGATTCATAGTCAAGGTAGCAGCCGATGGTAATCTCAACTTTAATTCAGGTATGCAAACCGTTGCTCCTGCAACCACCTTTAAATCTGCCCAAGTTCAGGCTCCCGCCATGCGTTTGAGTATTGCAAGCGGCGAACTGATAAATCGTACTGTTATAGGCTACAAGCCAGGTATGAGTGATGGTTGGGACAAAGGTTACGATCTTGGAAAATTGAAAGGTAATGCCAACATCGCCCTTTATTCAAAAATGGTTGATGGAAGTAGCGACCTGGATTTAACTGTTCAGTCGTTGGAGGATGTAACTTTCGAAAAACAAATAATACCAGTTGGTTTAGATTTGGGAATTGCTGCTGAAGCAACTTTTACCCTTGAAACAGTAAACTTCCCTGAAGAGGCAAAAGTCTACCTTGAAGATGCCGAATTGGGTATACGCACCTTGCTGAATGAAGAAGGAGCGGAATATAAAGTTGAACTGCCCGCATTGAACGGATCAGATCGATTTAACCTGGTTGTGGAAAACTTTAAAAGCGGACAGATCACTACAGGAATTGAACCTGAGGTTGAGAACCTGATCAATGTGTATTCCGGACATGGAAAGATCATTATCAACGGACCGGTTAGCCGTGAAGCGCAATTTGCAGTTTATGGCATTGACGGCCGGATGATGGTGAAAACCATGGCTGCCAACCTTAACCGCAATGAGATCGATACAAGTGGATTCCCCAGTGGAATTTACCTGGTTCGAATCGAGGACACCGGCAAGCTTCAAACCAAAAAAGTGATTGTTAATAACAGGTAGAACCGCGAAAACGAATAACAATGAAAAAGAATAAAAATAAAATAGCCAAAGCCCTCGATAAAAAAATAACCCGTAAGGAAGCGATCAAGAAAACAGGAATTACCGCTTTAACAGCGGCATCGATATTTTTTCTTGAAACAAAAAAGAGTGCTGCAGACAGTAACAGTCCTGCACCTCCACCTGCATGGTAGATTTTAGAATACCATATATTTAAAGCGACCTCAACAGTCGCTTTTTTTATGGGATTTTTTCCCAAATCTGTTCAGACTGACCCCCTACCTGCCAGCCGGCAGGCTGGAATCCCCCGAAGCCTGCCTGCCGCAGGCAGGGGGGACTTTGTTCCAGACACTATATGTAATCTTCCTCTCAGGGAGCCTGCCTCCTGCAAGCAGAGTTGGGTGGATTTTATTACATTCAAAAAATTAATCTTACGATCCGTTTGATGATAACTAATACCTGTAAGTTTTTTATATCAACACATTTCCTTAATTTTCGAACATGGATGTACTGGTGAAAAAATACGGCACAACGCATGCTTTGTGGTTTCGGGAATCAAAGTCTTTTTTGTTGCTGGAGGAGCCGGCTTTTGATGTGTATATGATGCAGCAGGAGAAAATGGACCGGCAGGAGATCGTGGATTTCTGCCAGGCAAAATACGGCCACATCGAGCGCCGCGTGGAATCGTTTGTGGATGAAGTGAGCGGGCTTTTAGCCGATTACAACTCACCCAAAGCAGCACAAAAACTTTCGCAAAAAGAGCATTTCGACGATACCGTTAAAGCTGCCCACATTATTGAATCCGCTGTCTACAAAATCGGCAATAAAAAAATCCGAATCAATTACGGGCATCAAAACCTGTTTCATGCCATCCATCCTTTGCAGGCCCATTTGGCTATTTCGGAAACGGAAGAGGCGAAACATGTGATCGATTGTTTTGTGGAGGGGGACACCCTGATCTGCAAATACAACGACAAACTGGTGGAAGCTTTTAAAACCGACGCGGTAGAATATTTCACCGGAAACGTGCGACAACTGCAGTACAGCATTGTTTTCGGCAGGGGCTTTTACGACTGGATGGCGATGTTGCATGCCTCGGGCGTGGTTCAAGACAAGCAGGCGGTGTTGTTTTCGGCGGCGGCGGGCAGTGGTAAAACTACCATTTCAGCCTTGTTAAAAGCCAAGGGCTACGGTTACCTTTCCGACGATTTTATTGCGGTGGACAAAACAGGCAGGGCCTACCCTTTTCCGGCGGCCATTTCGGTGAAAGAAGGTTCGGTGCCCGTGTTGTCCGAATTCTATCCTGAACTTCAAAAAACACCTGAGGAGCCGACTTTCATCGGGAAAATGGTACGGTACATCCCGGTATGTAATATCGATGAAAGTACGGTAGACGGCGTTCCGGTTAAAGCCTTTGTATTTGTGCAGTACAGCGCAAATGCTGATGCAGTTTTTAAAGCGGTTCAAAAGCGGGAAGCCCTGCAATTGCTCTTAAAGGAAACCTGGGTAAACCCGGAACCTGAATTTGTGAAAGCTTTTTTCGACTGGATCGATCGCACAGAATTTTACCGCTTAACATACTCGAGGACCGAAGAAGCAGTGGCGGCAGTAAAAACCATTTTCGAAGAAAAAACAGCCGGTTCACCCTCCGCACAGAGCGGTTAAATTCCACCTGCTTCTTTCGTTCAATTTAGTTATCTTGCCATCGATTTTAACGTTGGACCGCGCACCATGACCCGGAAACTGCTATTTATCTTCATTTTGTTTTTCAGCATCCCGGTATTTGGCCAGGAATTTGAAGCCGGATTTCATTCGCTGGCCGGCAGCAACAAGCAGTTGCCGTTTTGGATCTGGGCCAATCAGCTCGGGCGTTACAACCGGGAAAGCAGCACCATTCAAAACCTGCGCCTGTCAGGTGCCTGGAAGACAACATCAAAAAACGGCGACTGGAACTGGGAAGTGAACACCGACCTGGATCTGCTGATCGGCGAGAAAACGGATCTTCGATTCACCGTGCTTTCAACTGGAATCGACTGGAAAAGCCTGCAGTTGAGTTTTGGAGCCTTTCACGAGCAAGAAAAATATTCGGGGATTTCGGCTTCGAACGGCAACCTGGCAGCCACACGCAATGCCCGTCCGCATCCAAAGCTTAGGCTGGGCTTTAACCGTTTTGTACCGGTCGGGGTTAGCTGGTTTTCAATTTACGGATTTTACGAAGAAGGTTTGCTGAACGACGAGCGTTACATCGATCATACGCATCTTCACCGCAAAGCTTTTTATTTTAGAATCGGAAATGCGGAAAACTTCAGTTTCACGGGCGGGCTGGAGCATTTTGTGATGTGGGGCGGCACTCACCCGGTATACGGCGAACTGCCCGGCTGGGAATCGTACTTCGATTACGTGTTTGTCCGAAAAGGAGGAGAAAACGCCCTGCCAACCGACCAGGCCAACAGAATGGGAAACCAGTTTGGAACCTACCAAATGGAGATAAAGAAAAACTGGAATACCTTTTCCGGCAGTTTTTACATCAGCCATCCTTTTGATGACCGTTCGGGAATAGAACTGCAAAACTACCGCGACAACCTTTATGGCCTGTACTTTAAGCTTCATGAACCCGATGCCTTTTTGCAGGAGTTTCTGGTGGAATACTACTACACCAAACACCAGAGCGGAGCGTTTCATCTTGCGCCTCAACCCGACGGAAGCAATTCGGGCCGGGGTCGGGACAATTATTTCAATCACGGCGTTTATCGTTCAGGCGTTACTTACCGGCAGTTTGGGATGGTCAGTCCCTTATGGGGGCCCCTGACTATCGAGGAAAATATCAGCATGGGTTTTGCAAGTACGCGCTTATCAGGCGTTCACGCCGGGGCCGGCGGACACCTGTCTCCACTCCTGAAATGGAAAAGCATGATCAGCTATTTTAAACATTATGGGAATTACGATTCCAGTGGAGAGGACAGCTACATGCCACCTCGGCCCATGCTCGCAACAATGGTGAACATAGACTGGCATGTACCTAAAAAGCCACTTGAGCTTGGACTTACTTTAGCAGCCGACCAGGGCAATTTATTCGATGATGGGAAACATACTACGCGTCTGGGCCTTCATTTTCATTTAACCTGGCAAATACTCCAAAAATAAGGGATGAAAGCTGCTACAAATCACAACCTTACGCAACTGACTTTTTTCCAGTTATCCGGCACTTCGGCAACATTTTGATTAGCCAATCCCTAATTTATTATTAATTGTGTTTACATTTTGTCAAATAACCTTTGAGCTTATGAATATTTTTATAGTTTAGCAGAACTGTAGAACGACAAACAAAAAATGAATTTGATTTGTTATATACAGGTAAGGTCATAAAGGCCTGAATTAAACCAATAAGTTTAACACACAAATTTTCAAAACTTAACAGAATTGGATTAAAAAAAACAAGGAACAAACTTAAATGCCCAACTTATAAAAAACACAACATGGAACTTCTGCTTATTTTAAGCGCTTTAACAATCTCATTTATCCTGGTGATGATAACGGTGCCCCCCATCGTCAGGATTGCCAAAGCAAAAAAACTGTTCGAACCATTCGAGGAAAGAAAAATACATACGAAGGTGGTTCCGCCGCTGGGAGGCGTAGCTATTTTCATCGCTTTTGTACTTAGCACCATCATTGCAACCGACGGTCTCGTCTTTGATTCACTGAAATACATCATTGCCGCCGTAATGATCATGTTTTTCATTGGTTTAAAAGACGACATCCTGGTTATTTCGGCCCGAAAGAAATTTATGGTGCAGGTTTTCGCGGCCATCCTGTTAATCGCATTGGGCAACATACGTTTCACAAACCTGCACGGAATATTTGGCATACACGAAATAGGCTACCTCACCAGTATCTCGGTAACACTGCTGCTGATGGTAGGAATAATCAATGCATTTAACCTGATCGACGGGATAGATGGTCTGGCGTCAGGACTGGGGATTATCGCTTCGTTTGTGTTTGGCATCTGGTTTTATCTCACCGGCAACTATCAATTATCCATTATGTCGTTTGCACTGGTCGGCAGTTTAACCGGATTTTTCCTGTTCAACGTTTTTGGACATAAAAACAAACTGTTTATGGGCGACACCGGTTCGTTGATTATCGGCCTCATTGTAAGTACGCTGGTGATCAAATTCAACGAACTTAATTTGGTGGCCGATAACTATGCGCTTAGCTCTGCACCGGCCTTCTCGTTTGCCGTTGTCAGCGTCCCGATCATTGATACTCTGCGGGTTTTCACGCTTCGCATTATCCAAAAAAGATCGCCTTTTTCACCGGATAACTGTCATGTTCACCACCGCCTGCTGACCATCATTCCAAAAAATCATTTAAAAGTGACATTGGTGATTCTCACTGCAAACGTGTTCTTGATTGTTGCGGCCTACATTTTGGATATACTGTCATGGAACACCAATATCCAGTTTTTCCTGGTTGCCGCGACCGCTGTCCTGCTGTCCTTTGTGCCGTCTTTTATTCTGAAATCAATAAAGGCCAAAGAAAAGCTGAGTACGGTAGGTGTATAACACCATAAGCCTTTTCGAATGGTTAAACCGAGTGTTCTTATGCAATCCTGTCGTTTTACTGTTGCTCTTGGTCTCCTTCTTCTGTTATCTCATTTTTATACGAATGCGCAGAATACACATCTGCCCTATTCTGCCGGGAATAAGGATAAAAAAAGCACAAGAGCCGAATTAAGCAGAAACATCGAACTGACCGCCGGTTACCTGTTTAAATCAGGGAACGAGGGATTAAAGGCCGGGGTAGGTTTGAATAACCTGGTTTTTCGCCGGATCGGTTTTTATACTTCACTCGAATATGCAATGGACGGGCAAAACATGAGCAACACGGTTGGAGGAAGCGTGAGCATTTTTAAATATGCTTATGTGTGGGGCGGCATGGACCTGTTTACGAAAAAAGGTCTGTTTCAGTCTGGGTTCGAGGGAATCCGAAAAGAGACCGGTGTTGGAATAACCCCCTATAAATTCCTGGTATTTCGTGTGGGCTGGTCGAGTTCTGTAGGACCGTCGGTGGCTGCCGGCATTCATTTTCTATTTTAAGTTTTTAGTTTTCGACACCAAATCTCCTATCAGCGCAAAAACTATTTGTAATTCACTAGGATTACCATCAGGAATGAATGCACATAAAAATAGTATTTCTGAGCCCTCCTAACCTCCCCAAAGGAGAGGAATAAGTCCTGACTAACCAACAGGCGAAAGTTACACCAACTGGCATATAGAGGATCAGTTTTAAAGGAGTTTAACTGAATTTCACAAAAAAGCCTCCCGTCACAAAACGGAAGGCTCAATCTATTTTATTAATTTTTCTCCTGATTTACATCGCTGCTTTACAGGCTTCGATTAGCTTTTGAGCATTGGCATTTGATGCGTCCAAACCTGCAGCTTTTTCCAGAACTTCAAGCGCAGCGGCAAATTCTTTTTTGGCTTTGGCTACTTCAGCAGCATAGGCATCGTCAGCAGTAGAAAGGCTGCCTTCATTTACCTTTGTATTGGCAGCGCTCAAAATTCCTGCTCCTTTTTTGTACAACTCATTACCTTCGGATACGTAAACGTTGGCCAGTGCGCCACTCAGTTTGTCGTCACCCGGAAACTTCTCAACACCTTCAACAAGCGCTGCTTTATAACCATCATCGTTTTTTAGTTTATTGTAAGCAACTGCTTTGTAATACTGGGCAGTTTCACCTTTGTAGCCGCCTTCAACGGCACCTGTGAAAAATCCAATGGCATCGTCGTACATTTTTCCTTTGTAAGCAACAATACCGGCGTTGTATGACAGCGATGCGGTTTCTGAAGGTGCGGCTTCGATGGCTTTTTTATACGCATCAATCGCTTCGCTGTACTTGTCCATTTTACCGTAGGCACCGGCTTTGTATTCCCATGCTTTATCGGCATTGGCATCTGCAGCGATCGCTTTATCGAAATATTCGATTGCCTTATCGTAATTATCGCTGTTGTATGCTGCCAGTCCAATGTTAAAATTAATGGCATCGGGCACTTGCACATCCCCTAGATTCGACATGGCTGATTCGTACAATTCCAGTGCTTTTGCATACTCTTTAGCCTGCATCGCGGCATTGGCATCTTCAATTTTCTGCGCCGCATCCTGTGCAAATGAAAACACACTAAAACATACTGCGACTACTAACAATACTACTTTCTTCATTTTTTTCGGTTTCTTTTTATTATAATTTGTACTAAAATTTTTTCCTTTTTTTCAGAGAAGCCTCAAAAATAACAATTCTGTTCTAAAAACCTAAAAAGCTGTTTAATAGAAAATTGCCTTTACCCGCTGTATCCAAATTTTAATAGTAAAATAATGGGTTGAGCAACTGTTTTTGAACTCCCTGTTAACTAATCGTCTAAGGATTAAACATATCGGGGTTCCAGAAGTTCAAAATATTTTTAATTAGATGCAGATTATGCTGTGCTTCGGTATTTTCAGGATCGATTTCGAGCACCTTATTAAAGGCATTTATGGCGGCACCCCAGTTCTGGAATTTTTGTTCTATCTTCCCTTCTGCAAGGTAATATGCGGCTGTATTTTGCGGTTCGATTTTGCTAAATACGATTTTTGCCTCCTCAGCCTGTTCATTATTGAGCAGCACCTGTATGTAAGCTATTTTTCCTTCGTTGTCCATCTTAACTCTACCCTATTCATTTATTCAGGATCCGGAATCAACAGCGCCTTCAATGTGGCAGCCAGTTGCGATGCCGTATTGAACAGCAGTTCAGCCGGGCGTCGCATCGCCTCTTCCAGTTGCATTGGGCCGTTAACGATGGAATAAACGCCATCGAAAACATGCGTTGCCTCTTGCTCCACTTTTCCAGCCAGCGCAATCACCGGTATGTTTTGTTTTCTGGCTGCTTTAGCCACGACAAAAGGTGCTTTGTTGTTCAGCGTTTGACTGTCGATTTTTCCTTCGCCGGTAATGACCAGGTCGGCCCAGGCCAATTGCTCATCGAATCCGAGTTGCTGCAAAACAAAATCTGCTCCCGGAACAATTTCTGCTTTCATAAAAGTGATTAGAGGCAAGGCGATTCCTCCTGCAGCCCCTGCTCCTTCCAGATTTTTCAGTTCTCTTCCACAGTGTTTTTCCAACAGCCCTGCCCAGTTCGCCAATCCCTTTTCCAGCACAGGTATCATCTCATCAGTCGCCCCTTTTTGGGGTCCAAACACTTCCGCTGCGCCATTTTCTCCCAGTAAAGGATTGTCCACATCACAGATGATCCGGATCTTTGCATCGCCCGGGAGTTCACAGCTTTTAATGGTATCAATCTTCGCCAGGTTCTCACCACTGCCATTTAAGGTATTTCCGGTGGCATCATAAAATCGAAATCCAAGCGCCTCCATCATTCCCATTCCCCCATCAACAGTGGCACTTCCGCCAATGGCTAAAAATATCTCCTTATATCCGTTTTTCAGGGCATCGCCGATCATTTCACCCGTACCATACGAACCGGCGATCATCGGATTCAGTTTCGAACGCTCAACCCGTTTCATCCCCGACGCATCGGCCATTTCAATTACAGCTGTATTATCCGCTACGGCATATTTTGCCGAAACTTCCTCGCCCAGTGGTCCCCGTACCATTAACTGTTTTTCCTGTGCGTTCAGGTGACGCGCCAGCACCACTCCCGTAAAATCGCCTCCGTCGGCCACCGGTAACTTCCTTGTTTTAAATGCCTCCGAGCTTTTTTTAAAAGCCTGCTCCACCACATCGGCAAACGCAAATGCATCGAGGCTGCCTTTCATCGAATTGGGTGCGATCAGTATATTCATCTGCTTCATTTTCAGAAATTAGCATTTAAGAACAATTATTTTTCGCCGCGCGTTACCGACGTCACTCCCTTAACGGTTTGCAAACGCTGGATCAAAAACTCGAGGTGTTCGAGACTGTTCACAAAAATCTGCATGCGGCCTTCAAAATGACCTTTATCCGACGAGATATTGATGGAACGCATGTGGCTGCCAATGTCTTTGGCAATTATATGAGATATTTCACTGACAATGCCCATTTCATCGGTTCCCGAAATGTGAAGCGTTGTGAGGAACGAATTCCGGGTGGTGGTTTCCTTCCATCTTGCCTTGATAACCCGGTAGGGATAGCGCTCGGTCATGTCTTTTGCATTCGGACAGTTTTCGCGGTGGATTTTAATCCCCTGCTTGATGGTCACAAAGCCAAAAATACGGTCGCCAAAAACCGGATTACAACATTTTGCCAGGGTGTAATTTACGTTCTTCAGGTTGTTATCGATCAGCAGAAAATCTTCACCGCTGTCGTAAATCAGTTCTTTGGTTTCCCGGCGCGGAAGCAATTCTTCGATGGTTCTTTTTGCACTGTCGTCCTCTTTTTCAACAAAAAGGGCTTTAATGCCCAGCGGATCGATTTTGCCCGATGCAATGTCGAAGTACAGATCTATGGCCAGCTTGTAGTTAAAATGTTTCAGCATCTGCCGGATGGCTTCGTCGCTCAGGTCGAGTTTCCAGTTCTTGAATTTTCGCACCAGAATCTCGCGGCCATTTGCGGCCTGGTTTTTCTTCTCCTCATTCAAACTGGCTTTTACGCGGTTGCGGGCTTTCGAGGTAACCAGAAAATCGAGCCAGTCCATTTTGGGTTTCTGGCTGTTCGACGTTTCTATCGCAATCTGATCACCATTCTTAAGCTTGTATTTCAGGTTCACCTTTTTGCCGTTAACCAACCCGCCTACACAGGAATCGCCAAGATTGGAATGAATCTCGTAGGCAAAATCGAGCATGGTAGCTCCGTGTGGAAGCTTTTTCAGATCGCCCCTGGGTGTAAATACAAAAATCTCGTCGCTGTACACATTCGTTCGAAAATGATCGATAAAATCGATTACGTTCATCTCCGGGTTTTCAAGCACATCACGTATTCCGGTCAGCCAGTTGTCGAATTCCGAGGATTTTCCCCCTTTGTATTTCCAGTGGGCAGCCAGTCCCTTTTCAGCAACCTCGTCCATTCGCCTGGTTCGGATCTGAACCTCGACCCATTTCTGATGTGGCCCCATTACCGTGGTATGCAGTGATTCGTAGCCATTGGATTTGGGAATGGTGATCCAGTCGCGCAAGCGATTCGGATTACTCTGGTACTCCTCAGTTACGATTGAATACACCATCCAGCAATCGGTTTTTTCGTCTTCCGGTTTTGAATCGAGAATCACCCGAATCGCAAACAAATCCATTACTTCGTCGAAAGACACATTCTTATTCTTCATTTTATTGTGAATGGAAGAAATGGATTTTGTACGGGCTTTCATCGAAAAATCCAGACCGCGTTTTTTCAATTTGGCCTCGATTGGTTTTACAAATTCTGCCACAAAAGTAGACCGATCTGTTTCGGTTTCTTTTAGACGATTGGCTATGTATCCGTAATCGTCGGGCTTCTGAAATTTCAGGTTCAGATCGAGCATTTCAGAATTAATATTGTATAAACCCAGCCGGTGTGCCAAAGGTGCATACAGGTAAATGGTTTCGTTGAGCAATTTTTTGCGCATCGTTTCATCGTACAAATCGAGTGTACGCATTACCTGTAAACGATCGGCTATCTTAATCAGGATGACACGGACATCACCGGCCAGCGCAAGCATCAGTTTGCGGTAATTCTCCGAATACAGATCGATGGTATCGGTGCCCAGGGCATTGATTTTCGCCATACCCTCCAGGATCGAGAAGATATTCTCCCCAAATTTTTTGGTTATGACCTCGGATGATGCTTTTTCTTTCAGGTGCTCATAGCGCACATTGTGTAAAAGTCCGGTGATCACCGAATCGGGTTCCAGACCAATTTCCATGGCAATAATAGAAGCTACATCCAGCGAGTGATTGAGAATTGTTTCACCGTGTACGAATTTCTCCTCACCCAATATCTTTCGAGCAAAATCAAAGGCATTTTCCAGTTTGATAATGGCCAGATCATCCCAGGTTAACTGGCAGAATTCTTTCAACTGTTCAAACCGGGAATTTATTTCCTGCTGGATTGTCATGCTGTTACTCTCATTTATGGTTTTGCTCGTTAGCCTCCTTTATATATGCCACGACAATATAAATTTATTTTACTTTCTATTAACGTGTTTTTACTCCCTAAAACCCCCAAGCCTGCCTGCCGCAGGCAGGGGGGACTTCTTTTTCAACACTTTTTCTCTGCTCCTCCCCTTTGGGTCCCGATAGCTATAGGGAGGGTGGGGTCAGTTTTTCTTTACTTCATTTTCTTCCGGACCCCCTACCTGCCAGCCGGCAGGCTGGAATCCCCCTAAAAGAACTTTTTAATGAAAAATTCCCCTTAATCCCCCTTTTTCTAAGGGGATTTATTCTTCTGAATCTTATTTCTTTCTCCTCCCCTTTGGGTCCCGATAGCTATCGGGAGGGAGGGGTATTCTTCCTCTTGAATTCCCAACAACTATCGGGAGGGTGGGGCTAAAAAAAAGAGGTCGCTTTGCAGCAACCTCCTGAAAATATTTATTTTGTACAACTTTCTATTCGGCTGCTGTTTCATCTACAAAAGTACGGTTTCGCAGTTCGCGATCCAGCATAAAAATTCCGTTACCCTGCCCGTTGATCAGTTTAAGCGAATCGAGAATTTCAGTGACGTTGGCTTCTTCTTCCACCTGCTCGTCGACAAACCACTGCAGGAAACTTTGTGTGGCATGGTCCTTCACTTCAATGGCAACATCAACCAGGTTATGAATTAAAGCCGTTACATGTTGTTCGTGTTTCAAAGTAGCCTCAATCACCTCTATAATTCCCTCCCATTTAGTTGGCATTTGATCGATGCCTTTTAAAACCGGTTTTTCGCTTCTGTCCACCACATATTTAAAGAGTTTATTGGCATGGGTCAACTCTTCCTGGTACTGAATATACATCCAGTTGGCGAATCCCGGCAGGCCTTTGTCCTCGAACCAGGCCGACATGGACAGGTACAATAAAGCTGAATATTGTTCGGCGTTTATCTGCTCGTTGAGCGCGTTTAACATTTTTTCTTTTAGCATGACGTCTTATGTTTTAAGTTTCTGGTTAAAAATAGAAAAAAGTGAAGAGATACACGAAAGAATATGTTCGAAATACCGTGTTGGTAACATATATTATTTTTATGAATGATAATTGTTTTCAATGAAAAGTCATCACTTAAATTGTTTTGTGAATTTATAATTATCACAAAATGCATCACACAAAAAAGAGATAGATTATCCATTTCACACTTCCGGGTCTTCATTAACACTAAGTTTACAAACCTCTGCATTCGGCGGAAACCTGACTTTTGTCCCCTACCCGGGGCTTTAGATTTCCTATATTTGGCGGCTCATACCGACAACGATTTTATAATATCCAATAAAGCATGAAGAACATTAAATTCATCACACCTGCCGAGGCAGTCAAAGTAGTTAAATCCAACGACAGGGTTCATCTTCACAGCGTAGCCGTTACGCCGCATCCGCTCATTAAAGCGCTGGTGGAACGAGGAAGGAACAAAGAATTCAGAAATGTACGCATACAACACATCCATACGGAGGGACCGGCTCCTTACGCGGATCGCGATCTGGAAGGCATTTTTCAGCTTGAATCGTTTTTTGTGGGGCACAACGTGCGTAAACAAACACAGGCCGGTTTTGCCGATTACATTCCGGTTTTCCTGCAGGAGACCCAGCGCCTGATCCGCGAAGGCTACCTGAAAGTGAATGTGGCCATGATCCAGGTATCGACGCCCGACAAACACGGTTATGTTTCGCTCGGAACCTCGGTGGATGCCACGCTGGCTGCCGTTGAGCGCGCCGATACAACAATTGCCATTGTCAACCCGAAAGTGCCGCGTGCCTTTGGCGATGCCATGATCCATATTAACGACATCGACCTTTTCGTAGAGGACGATACTGACCTGATTGCTGCTGAACCCGGTCCAATTTCGGAAACCGACCGTAAAATTGGCCGCTACGTGGCTGAACTGGTGGAAGACGGCGCCACCCTGCAAATGGGAATCGGCGCCATACCGAACGCCGTGCTCAGCATGCTAGGCAACCACAAAGACCTGGGTGTTCACTCCGAAATGTTTGCCGACGGGCTTTTGCCGCTGGTCGACAAAGGCGTGGTGAACGGACGCAATAAAAAAATCGATAAGGGTAAACTGGTGGCTACTTTCCTGATGGGCTCCAAAAACCTGTACGATTTTATCCACGACAATCCCGGGGTGGCCATGCAGGATGTCAAGTATACCAACCGCGTTTCGGTGATCGCCAAAAACCCAAAAGTAACGGCTATCAACTCGGCCTTGCAGATCGATATTACGGGTCAGGTTTGCGCCGATTCGATCGGGACAACGCACTACTCGGGTGTGGGCGGCCAGATCGATTTCCTGCGTGGTGCTTCGCTGAGTAGCGGCGGAAAGCCAATTTTAGCCATGCCATCGGTAACCAACAAGGGTATCAGCAAAATTGCACCGATCCTGACTCCGGGAGCCGGCGTGGTAAGCACACGTGCCAACGTACACTGGGTAGTAACCGAATTCGGGGCTGTCAACCTTTACGGACGCACGCTGCAGGACCGGGCCAAACTGCTGATCTCGATCGCGCATCCCGACCACCAGGAAAACCTGGATAAAAATGCTTTTGAACGCTTCGGTCCTCACTTCCACTTTGTTTGGGACCAGGATTAAGAAGAAATGCGAGAAGGAGGTTTTAAAAGGCTCGACAATAAATAATTACTTTAAATTTGAAAGCCCAACCCCTCCTAACCTCCCCAAAGGGGAGGAATTTTCCCCCTTTGGGGGACCGAGGGGGTCAGAAGCCAACAGTTACTTGCAAATTATAAGGTTATTTTTTATTCGCACTCGTACCGACGTACTCTTATTTTATGAGTAAAATCATCCTTCAGAAGCATGTAAAAGATCAATATTAAGGATTTCTAAATTCCATGAATCTTTTGAACGGTTTTCCCTGTGCAATTGATCATAAAGAACTTAAAGCCTTACCTTTATAGCCATAAAATTTTGACTATTAACATTTTATAAACATTCTAAATAATGAATATTTCACATATAGAACACATCGGAATTGCCGTCAACAGTTTAGACGAAGCCATTCCCTACTACGAGAACATGCTGGGACTGAAATGCTACGCGATTGAAGAAGTGGCAGATCAGAAAGTAAAAACCGCCTTTTTCAAGGTTGGCGATACCAAGATCGAGTTGCTGGAATCGACCGATCCGGAAGGCCCCATCGGTAAATTCATCGAGAAAAAAGGCCCGGGTGTGCATCACCTCGCTTTTGCCGTTGACAATGTTAACCAGTCGTTGAACGAACTGGAAGAAAAAGGGGTACGCCTCATCGACCAGAAAGCGCGCGCGGGAGCCGAAGGACTGAATATCGGTTTTTTGCACCCCAAATCAACCCTGGGCGTACTGACCGAGCTCTGCGGAAAAGAATAATCAACTACTACATAAACAACCGATTTTTATGAGCAACCAGGATAAGATCAAGAAATTGATCGATCTGCGTGCTGAGGCTAAATTAGGTGGCGGCATCAAACGCATCGAAGCCCAGCACAAAAAAGGAAAATTTACTGCCCGCGAACGCATTGAGCTGCTGCTCGACGAAGGCAGTTTTGAAGAATTTGACATGTTTGTAACCCACCGCTGCACCAACTTCGGGCTGGAAAAAACCAGGTTCCTGGGCGATGGCGTGGTTACCGGCCACGGTACCATTGACGGACGCGTGGTCTACGTTTTCTCACAGGACTTCACCGTATTTGGCGGTTCACTCTCCGAAACCTTCGCCCAAAAAATCTGCAAGGTAATGGACATGGCCATGAAAGTTGGCGCGCCAGTTATCGGAATCAACGACTCGGGGGGTGCGCGTATCCAGGAAGGTGTGAATTCTCTGGCGGGTTATGCTGAAATATTTGAGCGCAACATTCTGGCTTCGGGCGTTATCCCGCAAATATCAGCCATTTTTGGCCCCTGTGCCGGTGGAGCGGTTTACTCGCCTGCTCTCACCGATTTTATTATGATGACCGAACAGAATTCGTACATGTTCGTCACCGGCCCCAAAGTGGTGAAAACCGTTACCGGTGAAGATATTTCGGTAGAAGATCTTGGCGGCGGTAAAGTGCACGCGTCCAAATCAGGCGTAGCGCAGTTCCTCGTGGAGAATGAAAAAGAAGGGTTGATGATCCTGCGCAAACTGATCAGCTACCTGCCACAGAATAATCTGGAAGATCCTGTGGTAACTGAAAACACCGACCCCATCGATCGCCTGGATGATCTCCTGAATGAGATCATCCCCGAAAATCCCAATCAGCCATACGATGTGAAAGACGTGATCCATACCATTGTGGATTATGGCGAATTCCTTGAAATTCACCGGAATTATGCCAAAAACATTGTGGTGGGTTTTGCCAAGTTCGACGGTCAGCCTGTTGGAATTGTGGCCAATCAGCCGAATTACCTGGCCGGGGTGCTGGATATCAATGCGTCAATAAAAGCTGCACGTTTTGTGCGTTTTTGCGATTCATTCAATATTCCGATCATCACCCTTGTCGATGTGCCGGGATTCTTACCGGGTAGTAAACAGGAATACGGCGGCATTATAACGCATGGTGCCAAACTGATGTTTGCCTACGGTGAAGCTACGGTTCCGAAAATCACGATTACCCTGCGTAAATCGTACGGAGGAGCGCACGATGTGATGTCCAGTAAGCAGTTGCGCGGCGATTTGAATTACGCCTGGCCATCGGCCGAAATTGCTGTGATGGGCGCCGCCGGCGCGGTGGAGGTATTACACGGAAGAAAACTTCGCGATATTGAAGACGCCGCAGAACGGGCCAAATTTATTGCCGATCACGAGGAAGAGTACAACGAAAAATTCGCGAATCCTTACGAGGCAGCTTCCTTTGGTTATATCGACGATGTGATAGAACCACGAAACACCCGTTTCCGCATTATCCGGGGCTTGCAGAGCCTGGCGACCAAGAAACTGGTGAATCCGCCAAAGAAACATTCAAACATTCCACTCTAAAGTTGTTACCATGGAAGCATTATTTATTTTGCTGGCCAATTCCGTTGAATTTGGCATCACGGTAGCCATCGTGGGGTTCTCCATTGTTTTCTTTGCTCTAACCGCACTGGTAATCGTGTTTACGCGTTTGCCCCGACTGATCAACAGGCAGTTCAACAGGGATAAGCTTCGGCGTAACCGACACAAAAAGCAGGAAGCACTTACCCAGGATGACTTTATCGTGGAGGGTAACGTAACCGCTGCAATCAGCCTGGCACTGCACCTTTATTTTAACGAATTGCACGACGAAGAAAGCAACGTGGTCACGATCAAAAAAGTACGAAAAGCCTACTCCCCCTGGAGTTCGAAAATTTACAGCGTAAACCAGAACTGGCCGAAGGGAAAGTAGTTGATTTCGGCCTAAAACCATAGAATTCAGGTAAAAACCAAAGTAGAAAATCAATAATCAATCAGCAATGAAAAAATATAAATTCACCATCAGGGGTAACGATTACGATGTCCATTTAAAAGATATTGAAGATAATATTGCCGAACTGGATGTAAACGGTACCCTTTACGAAGTTGTGATCCACAGCGACGTGAAGGCTTCAAAAACCCCAAAACTAATCCGTAAACCGGTTGAACAGCTGCCGGGCGAGGGTCAGATTAAAAAAACCGAATCGACAGGCAAACACAAAGTTACGGCACCGCTTCCGGGAACCATATTGAAATTGAATGTGCACCTCGGCGATCTGGTTACCGAAGGTCAGAATTTGCTGGTTATGGAAGCCATGAAAATGGAAAACCAGGTTCAAACAACTAAAGCAGGCGAGGTTACTGCCATCAAAGTGAATGTTGGAGACAGCGTATTGCAGGACGATGTTTTAATTGAAATTGGCTAACCTTTACGATTCGAAAAATGAACAAATTACTTCAACTACTGATCCTGCTCCTGTTTTCAAGTCAGCTGGTAACGGCTGCCGGGCAACCGGAAAAAACCGAAGAGGTGCTCACCAGCGGCAAATGGATCAATTATTCCGACGGCTATGTGCCTATCCCCACGTATAAAGAAGATGAGGCGGAAGGCGAAAAACCAAAAACCGTAAAACGGTTTAAGACCATTACCTTCGAGGAGAACGGTACTTTTATCCTCGATTCGGCAAAACAGCGTTATACGGGTCATTATTTTATTGATCATTCGCGGATAAGGCTCGAATTCAACCGTGTACTGATTACCCGTTTACGCACCAACACCGATCCAAATCAAAGCGGCGGTTACAATGTAACGAGCAATAACGTAAAACTGCCCACCCGCTTACTTGAACTGAATACAAACGGCGAACTTGGCGGAGACGGTTCTACCTATAAAAACTATAACGGCGCCGTTGCAGGCCTTTTTAATTTTTATGAATTTTCGGGCTTTGCCAACGTTTCTTGGGGCAACATCATCATGATGCTGGTTGGATTTGTATTTATCTTTCTGGCCATCAAGTATGATTTTGAACCGATGCTGCTGATACCGATCGGGTTTGGGATACTGATCGGCAATATACCCATGTTCCAGGTCACCGATTTTAACCTGAAACTGGGCGTGTACGAACCGGGCTCTGTAATGAATATCCTGTACCAGGGCGTGGTGCAGGGCTGGTATCCCCCGCTCATCTTTCTGGGTATCGGTGCCATGACCGATTTTTCCTCGCTGATCTCGAACCCGAAGCTGATGCTGCTGGGTGCGGCTGCACAGGTGGGAATTTTCCTTACGTTCCTGGGCGCCATTTTCCTGGGTTTTGCACCACCTGAAGCCGGAGCGATCGGCATCATTGGCGGCGCCGACGGACCAACAGCGATTTTCATATCGTCGAAACTGGCCAACGGACTGAATGTCTTGCCGGACGGAACCACCGTGAAAAACCTTATCGGGCCGATTGCCATTGCAGCCTATTCCTACATGGCGCTGGTACCGGTTATTCAGCCACCGGTCATTCGTTTGATGACCAGTAAAAAAGAACGTCGTATAAGAATGCGTCCACCACGCGCAGTCTCTAAAACAGAGAAAGTACTGTTCCCAATCGTGGGGCTGATCCTCACAGCCTACATCGCACCTTCAGCGCTCCCGCTTATTGGAATGTTGTTCTTTGGCAACCTGCTGAAAGAATCGGGTGTAACTAAACGTTTGGCCAATACAGCTGCAAATCCCTTGATCGATGTAATTACCATTTTGCTAGGAATCACGGTAGGTGCTTCAACGCAGGCCGACGTATTCCTGACACCGTCGTCGATCAAGATCTTCGCACTGGGTGCCGGATCCTTTGTCATTGCCACTGCGGGCGGCGTAGCCGGGGCAAAAATCATGAACCTGTTCCTGAAAAAGGAAAACAAAATCAATCCGATGATCGGTGCAAGCGGTGTTTCTGCAGTCCCCGACAGTGCCCGCGTAGTTCAAACGATGGGACTGAAGGAAGATCCGACCAACCACCTGCTGATGCATGCCATGGCCCCCAACGTAGCCGGCGTTATCGGTTCGGCAGTTGCTGCGGGTATTTTGCTGAGTTTTTTGATGTAAGCGAAAAAATTCTGCTGATAATGAAAAGGATTTCGTTTAAAATGAAATCCTTTTTTGTGTATTTTTTCAATATCCAAAGATATACTTCGATAAATAAAATCTAAATCAGAACATATTCTCATCAAATTTGTATTTTTATCAGGGAAAAGCTGCGCAAACAATTAAAATGATCGGAAACTAAAATTCGTAAGAAGAATTTATGGAAGATCATTTTTTAAAAAAACTTACTGAAATAGTTGAAGCTAACCTTGGAAACGAGCAGTTTGGCGTTTCTGAACTGGCACGTGAAATGGGAATGAGCCGTTCCAATCTCCATCGAAAAGTTAAAGCTGTAGAAAATACTTCCGTAAGTCAATTAATCAGAAAGATACGATTAAGAAAAGCACTGGAATTGCTCAAAGAAACCGGACTGACAGTTTCAGAGGTCACCTGGCGCGTTGGTTTTGGCAGTACATCCTATTTCATTAAATGCTTTCATGATCATTTTGGATTTCCGCCAGGAGAAGTAGGTAAAAATGAAACGGCCGGAAACGATATTGTCAAAGACCTTGGTACAGTTCACAGCAAACGAAAGCAGACCTATTGGCTCTCCGCAGTAGTATTTGTGGCCATCATAGCTGTTTTGTTTTTTCTTATAAGGTATCCGCATTTACTGAGCAGCATGGAGTTAGAGGTTGTAGATAACGAAATAGTTCTAAACGTTCAAAATGAGAATCGAACGGATGATCCGGTGAAAATAATCAGTTCACAATGCATTGAAATATTACTTCAGGATGCCGTTCTAAGAGCAGGAGGAAATCCTTTGTTAAGCGAAACGGAGTTTTCAACCATGTTCCCTGAAATGGATAATTCAAACAGAATCCCTGCGAAGGAAGTTTCCGTAAAGATCATCAATAAGGATATTAATTATGAGTTAATTGTCAAAATCGAAGACAACATACTGAATAATAATAATTCGGTCCGATACTCTGTTAATGAACCAAATGATTTACTGACAACCTATATTTTTAAAATTGCAGAGCTAATTCTCGATAAACCTGTAAGTATTCAACCTTTAACGAACAACTGGGATGCATTCAAGAGCTATAATCAGGGCATTAGATATTGGGACGTCATAAACAAGATCGATGCCAAAATTGAGCTTAAAAAAGCCATAAATGAAGATCCTGACTTTAATTTACCCAAGCTTAAACTGGCTGAAATTTATCATTTTGAAACCAATTATCAGAATGCGCTTAACCTGCTTGAGGATATCAAAGAATCTCCCGTAAATTTAAATCCGGTGGATTCTCTGAGAGCGTTGGCGCTTGAAAATAAACTTCGGGGAAACTACCTGGAATATAAAAACAATTACAATGCGCTTCAAAGCTACATGCCGGCCGACAAAGATCTGTTGTATGAACTTGCCGAAGCATATTTCCATATACGGGATATCGATAACGCAATATCGAATTACAAGAGCGTACTGGTTCTTGATAAAAAGCATAGCCTGGCGATGAATCACATGGCCTACTGCTATTCACACAAAGGAGAACACCAGTTGGCTTTAAAATGGTTTAGAAATTATGTAAGACTCGACTCATCGGCCAACTCATTCGACAGTTTCAGTGACGGATTTTTTGCAGCCGGGAAATACGACAGCGCTCGCTATTATAATCAGAAAGGCATGGAATTAGCTCCCGACCTGGATTATTTATACCGAAAGTTATATTACATAAATCTTGAAACCGGTAAGATCAGGGAAGCTGAAAAAAATATCAATAAGTACATCAGCATGCAGTATGATAAGGAGATGATAAGCGATGCACTTTCAAAAAAAGCATTTATCTACTTCTGGAAAGGCAACTATCAAATGGCGATTGACACCTGTTTAAAAGCAAAGCAGATTTTTGATTCTGACGATCTGGTCATACGCAACCATGAATTGCACTGGATTCTGGCAAAATCGTATCTGCAACTCAATGAAACCGCGAAAGCAGAAATGGAAATTGAACAGATGGAGCAGATTATTGAAAAATTCAATATCAACGAATACAAGTACAACGAGATATTTAAGTTTTACAACGACCTGAAATTTATGGAATTCTGCAGGCAAAACAATGAAGATAAAATTCGGGATATTATAGAGATATTTGACCATTCCATTGATGATAAAATTAAGGACTGGATTTCTCCTTACGACAAGGCATTCTTTAATACACAATTTGGAATTGAACTGTTAAAGGCAGGAAAAACAGACCAGGCCATTGAACGATTTAATATTGCGCTGGAATATAATTCGAACTATGCCATGGCACTGTATTATTTGTATCGAATAAATGAAAATGCCGGCAAACCAGATCCTGCCAGTCAATATCAGGATCACTTTAATCGGATTATGGAGAACGCAGACAACGATTTCATCAAGCATTTTGATATTAAGAGCTGAAGCTCTGCTTTTGTTTTGGACAGTTACCATAAAATGCTAATTTCTCTGTGTAAATACCTGAATATCTAGCTCCTAAAAAATATACCTTTTTACCCTCAATTTTGACTTTTGCAACATTCTTGCAACATAATTTACACTCATATCGCCATAATTTAAACCAATTCTAAATAATTTTTAGTTTTTGGAACATACCTGATTAGTCTTGCAACATCAACTTGCGGAACTTTACACTATCGAAAAAACAACAATAATTTTAAAAATATCAGTCATGAAAAAGTTTACATTATTATTCGCAAGTGCAGTACTGGCAGCAACAGTATCAGTAGCATCAGAAAACAACACAGTTACTAATAAAGAAAAAGAAACAGTTATTAGTAATCCCAAAACAGCTTTATTGGCCAATGCGCTGATTGAAGAAGCGGAGGAAAGGCTGGAGGTGGAAGACTGGATGATCGATGAAAATGTCTTCATACCGGATTATGTAGCGGAAACAGAAGAAGCCCTGGTTCTGGAAGACTGGATGACCAATGAAAATCTTTTTGTGCCCTCGTCTATTGTTGAAATAGAATTTGAAGAATCACTGCAACTGGAAGAATGGATGCTTAATGATGATCTGTTTTTCAATACACCCGTTATAGCTCTTGAATATGAAACAGAGGAACCGCTTGGCTTGGAAGGATGGATGATGAAAAGCAACATTTTTTTCAACGAACCGGTTATAGCATCAGAAAGGGATAAACCACTGCAACTCGAAGGATGGATGATCAATGACAACTTATTTTACTGTGAAGCCTTCATGGCCATGCAAACAAAAACAGAAGAAGTATTTCAAGCATCGAAGTAATTATTTAATCGCATGATCTGGTAATAGTCTTGGAATCTGATTTGATTTTAACCGCAGGTTGATCCTGCGGTTTTTTTGTGCCTTTGCTTTTGCATTCAAAAGTAGGATCCGTTTGGATTAAGTTTGTTGAGATTTCATGTCATGATAAAAATCTCAATTATAAAAGGGATCCTAACCAAACTTAAATGACCTTTTCAAGTTAGACTTCAGCTGTGCATGCGGTTATTTTAAAAATTTATAGCCCACTCCTCTCACACTCAAGATATGTTTTGGATTGGAAGAATCATCTTCCAGTTTTTTTCTCAGATCAAGAATAAAGTTATCGACAGTGCGTGTGGTTGGGGTGGCTTCAAATCCCCAAACTTCATTGAGCAGATCGTGCCGGTGTACTGCCTCTCCTTCATGGGCAATAAAATATTTCATAATATCGAATTCTCTGGCTGAAAACCGCAATTCTTCCTTTCCTCTGAATGCCCGGTATTCCTTAAAATCCAGCACAATATTTCCAAACTCAAAACGATCAGGTGCATTGTTTTCCGTTTTACTGAAGCGACGCAATACCGCGCGTATACGAGCCATTAATTCGGGAATGCTAAAAGGTTTGGTGACATAATCATCGGCGCCTGTATCGAGTCCTGAAACTTTATCCATTTCTGAACCACGCGCCGTGATCATGATAATGGGCAACTCCGGTTTCTCCTTTTTTATTTTTCGGCAAATTTCGAAACCATTTATCCCGGGTAACATAATGTCGAGCAAAATCAAATCCACATTCTTTTCTCTTGCGGTCTCCAATCCTTTTCTTCCATCCGTTTCTGTCAGAACTGAATAACCTTCGTATTCCAGGTTGTCTTTCAATCCCCTGAGAATACTGATATCATCTTCTATGACTAAAATGTTTTTCACGCTTCTGCTTCTTGCTGGTTTAAAATTATTGAAAATTTGCTGCCTTTACCCACTTTGCTTTCAACAATGATTTTCCCTTTATGGGCTTCTACGATTTCTTTTACCACAGTAAGCCCCAATCCTGTACCACTGATTCCTTCCCGCGGGTCTACCCGGTAAAACTTATCAAATATTCGATTTCTTTCATTTTCCGGAATTCCGATTCCCTTATCTTCAAATTCGACCCGCACATCAGAATCATTTTTGGATAGTTGAATATGCAGGCTCTTCATGCTGTTTGAATACTTTACAGCGTTACTGATCAAATTGACAAACGCCTGCTTAAGCTTCTCGGGATCGGCTCTCATTTCGATGCTCCTGTCCAGTTCGGCAGTAACTTCAAAGCCTTCTTTTTCCAGCCAGTAATCCATCTCGTGAATGGACTGGTAAACAATTTCAGAGAGATTAGCGGACATGAAATGGTATTCCGGAATTCCTTTTTCTGCTTTCGAAAATTCAAGGATGTTGTTGATCATCCGTTTAAGACGCTCGCTTTCTTTTAGTATAACCGAGAGGTATTCGTCGCTCGTTGTTGCATTCTTCACCCGTCGAAGCAACAACGACTCAGCAAACATATAGATGGAGGTCAGCGGAGTTTTTAGTTCGTGCGTTACATTCGAAACAAAATCGGACTGAAGCCGGGCCATTCGCTTCTCACGCGCTATATCGCGCAATATCAGGTAGACACCCAGAAACATGGCCAGCAGTAACAGCGCCGATGCAATGCCATAGATCCAGCTACGTTTTTTTATAATTTTTTGGAGTGCGCTTTGGTCTGCCAGCCTGATCTGGACGGATTGCCGGTTGAAAAATGGTGTCAACAATGATGTAGTGGTTAAATATTCCTGGTTATTGCCCGTGTAGCTATCCGGGAAGGAAATCGTGTATTGAAACTCCATATCTTTTTGAAAATCTTCTTGTAAAATCGTTTTCAGGAGTTTTTCTCCATTTACCAGAAATCCCCAGATGCTGGCAGAATCCTTATTCAAAAGCAGCAAGTCTTTCGGATTTCCGGATGCTGGATTAACAACAAAAAATTGATTTAAAACAGGCTTCCTTTTATCTTCTTCCTTCCTGCTCGCAAAATCGATGATTTCATTTCTTCTGAGGTACACAAAATCTACCTGTCGGTTGATGTTGTTAATCAATTCATTAAAGCGAATATTCACTGGTTCATCCGCAGGAGCATAGTTTTTTTCCCAAACTGAAATTTGAGTCAACAGTTCCCTGGTTTGATAGCTTAGAGGAATTTCACCTTGATACATTGCCTCCAAACACTCCATGAAACTATTTATAAGCTCACCTGGCTTTGCACTATCCTTTGTATGCATGAGTTGCTGCAGTGCAAAATTTACATAAGGAATTCCATTCGAATCCGTTAGTCTGCAGTATTTTGTGATAAGATCAGTGTAATATTGAAGCGCTGTTTCAGTAGCTCCGGATTTTGTTGAAACACGTGCCAGCGAAACCAGCACACTGGCAGAATCGCCTGCATTTCTGCTGTAGTTCAACGCTAAACGGTAATTTTGTTCAGCAAGTTTTAAATCACTATCCCTGAATTCAGCTGTTTCACCTTTTCGGTAAAATGCATTATATTTTTCCGTACTGGTGATTTTAAACGTTGTCTCAGGAATATCTGAAAAATTGGGATATAATAATGTTCCGTCACTTTTAAGCAGGAAACTTTGCGTAATAAAAGGATATTGCAATTCGGTTCTCGTAAGCGTATCAATAAAAGCATCCGCAGGCAGTATGGGTTCCTGAAATCTCCTGGTTACTCCTTCAATTTCGTTTTGTATCCCGAGATCGAAACGTGCGACCAGTTCCCGTTCTTCTTCCAGGATTCTTTTTTCAGTAAGTTCCTTTAAATTTGCAATGTTGCTAATGCTGAAATAAGTAAGGATACTACCTGAAACCACAACGGCCAGAATAAACACAAGGGTTAATCGCGAAACCGGTTTAGATTTATTCTTCATTCTCAGCGTATATTTTTTCTACTTCCTGAGATAGGTTTTCCACTTTCCTGATTTCAACACCCTGACCAAGCTCGGTAATAATTATTTGTTTTCCGTTAGGATGAATACTTAAACTGGAAATCGGGAATTTTGAATACCATACTTCCTTTTTATTTTCACCCTCCGTATTTATTCGCCATAAAACAGCACCTTCTGAGCCGTTATTTTCTGTATAGAACAAATAATTCATATCAGGAGACCATACCGCACAATTACGAACATTTGGTCCACTGCCTGTTTCTGTATTAACTTTTGTAACAAGATATTCTTTATTTCCAGTGGTTGGGATGATATAAATTTCATCATTATTGATGTATAATAATTTTTTACCAGCGGGTGAAAGATCCAGTTTGTAAGGAAATTTATTTAGATTTTTATTTTGTAATAGAATTTTGTCCTGCCCGGTTTCTAAATCCCGGCTAACAAGCTGATCATTTTTAATGTAATAATATCTCTTTTGATCATCGGTCCATTCTGCTAACGTTTTTGCCCATAATGAACCAGCTCTTTCGTAACTCTCCTTTGAATCTGAAACAGAGAGTAATTCGGTTATTTTACCTGATTCAATTTCGATAGTATAAATTCCACCCCTGGAATCTTTTCCCGATTCTTTTCGTTTATCCATCCCTTCCACAAGTAGATTTCTGCAATCAGGTGACCATTGGATATTCCAGGCATAAAGCCAGTCTGCCATTTTATTTTCTTTACCCGTTTTGGTATTCAGAACAGATAACGGACGCTTATCTTCATTCCAGATTTCTTTGATTAAAGCAATCGACTTCCCGTCGGGTGACCATTTTGCTGTACGAATAGAACCTTGCAATGGTCTGGCCAATTCACCTTGAATCGCGCCCTCTGCTTGATCAAATGGTAAAACAAATCCATTAAATTTCCTCGACAATAATGAATAATAAAATATTCCATTTTTAGTGAAACCCATTGGAGATGCATTTTTACCGAATTCTGACAATACTTTTTTGGGTGCTCCGGAAACTTTAGCGTTATTCACCTCAATTGTCCAAACATCCCAGGTCCCGGAACGATCGCTCTTAAAAAACAGTTGATTCTTATCGGGAAACCAGCCAAGAATATGGTCATTGGCAGGATGATTCACAATGATGGATTCATTTTTTCCATCCGTTGAAATCAAATGAATATCGGCATTATTAGGGAAGTTGTAAGCAATGAAATTATTATCAGGAGAAACACATAATTCGATCCAAAAAATATGCTCAAATGATTTTATTATATGTGTTTCTCCGGTTGTTGCATTTACTGCCAAAATTCTGGTTTGACCAGTATTATTCAGAATACTTCTGGCATAAACAATTTTTCCATCCGGCGACCAGGCACAGGGCCAGATATCTTCGTCTTTATTGGCATAAAGTGTTTCAGGCTGAGGATCATCTTTATTAATAATCCTGAGTTCATGATTGTTCTTATACCAGGCATAGGCAATGTGTTTATTGTCGGGTGATACAACAGAAGCCATATTAAACTGCAATGGGTTTTCAGCAGCCTCATTCGTCAATATCGAAGTTTTTCCTGTTCCCAATTCGCGAATGCCAAGATTTAAGGTGGCCGGATCTGAATAGGTAATATATTGTCCATCCGGTGAAGGTGAGCCCCACATTAATGTTGTTTCACCAGCAACTACTTTCTTTATTGTTAGTGTTTTGGGTGTTTCCGTTGTAGCTTCTTTATGCGCCAGTTTATCAAGTGGCAGGAAATTCTCCAAAAACCAGAATTCAGCATTTCCCCCTTTTAATCCGCCAAATACAAAACGTTTTCCATCTGGTGACCAATCGAGGTGATAGATATTTACATCGACTAATCCGGTTATTACATCTTCAACAGTTCCATCCTCAATATTCATTATTTTAATGACCTTCCCCTCTTGATCATTAAAGGCAATCCTTTTACCATCAGGAGACCAGGCCATTTCAATGTTTACATTTACAGACTCAATACTTCCAATTGTTAGCGATTCATTTGTTTCAATATTATATAAATTGAGCTTTTTTGTATGTGGTTCGTTTATTTCTTTTGTTTGATAAGCAATTGTTTTTCCGTCAGGAGACCAAATCACTGAATTAACATATTTGCCGGTAACTGATACCAGAAGTTCCGGTTCTCCTCCTGTAGAATTGATACAATAGATTCCAGGATCACCTCCAAATATGTCATTCTCCCCTGCAACTAACTGAAACCTGACAAAAGCAATCTTTTTACCATCTGGAGACCAACAAGGGCTCATATCGGAAAAATTACCCGGTGTATTGGTAATCTGGATAGCTTCCTCACCATCGACAGACACTTTCCAGATTTTAGAAGTTGGCCAATGAACATTTAATGTATTTGTATCTTTCGGCGTCCATGTAGATGTAACAATCCATTTTCCATCAGGTGAAACCCTGTTTCCACTTTGATATGCAAATTGTTTTACACTTTCCCCATTAATGTTGGTTTTGAGTGGGCTACCTTTTCCTCCTGATGAAGGTACAGATGCAATAAACTGGCGGTAACTTCTTCCGGTTCCATCCAAGGGTGGGGTTACGTAAAAAATTTGTTTTGAATCGCGCGACCATCTTGGTTGATAGGCACGAACATCATTCAATATCATTGCAGCCTGCCCCCCCTTTGCAGGCAAAGTAAACAAACTGAATTCGAGTTTGGATACCATGAGTGCTCCGAGCCTGTTATCGGGAGTCCATCCGGCAAGCAACCTTACTTCTTCAATCCCTTCAGGTGCATCAATGCTAATTTTTTGATCAGTTGCGTTCCCATTTAGATTCACCGGAGCAATATTGATTTGTGTACCCTTGCTATTATCCAAATAAGCGATCATTTTTCCATCAGGCGACCACACCGGACTTGATGCTTTACCGGCATCTGCCAATTTTACAGGAGTGCCTCCTTCAGCTTTTACCAGCCACAATCCCAAATCACCTTCATCGATACCCATATTTTTATCTTTTACAAATGCAATATATTTACCATCTGGTGAAAAGGCGGGCTCTCTTGCTTCCATTTCAGCAAGTTGTTTCGAGGTACGGGTATTTATGTCCATCGAAAATACATGTTGTTGCTGATTCTCATCAATAGATGAAAACGCAATTTTTTTAGCATCCGGCGATAAACTGATTCGATAATTTATTACCCTTGCCGAGCGAAAATTTTCAACTAATTTTTTGGGCTCCCCGCCATCGGACGGAACAATCAAAATGCTTTGATTTTCAATGTATCTTCCGTTTTCGTCATGCTTTGGATAATCATTAAACGCTATCCACTTTCCATCTCTTGACCAGTCTAATCCGGTCCATTCAACTTCAATCCCCCCGGTATTAAGTTGAACAGGTGTACCTGAAATATTAACTCCCAAATTACTTGAAAGCGGCATTTTCCATAGTTTTTTATCTGATACTAAAGCAAGTTCCTTTCCATCGGGCGATAATTTTACTGCCCATGAAAGTTTTGTTGGAATTTTGATTTTTGTAAATTTTGGTTTCGGTGAAATTGGTGTTGTTTTCTTTTCAGCAAGTATTAACCGCGACAGTCTTTCTTTTGCAATGGTCACTTCATTCTTCTGTGCTGGAAAATTATTTACAAGTTTCTGATAGGCTTTGCTGGCTTCCTGTTTGCCAAGTTTTTCGTAACATAAACCTACGTGCAATAATGCTTTTGCCTGTAAGGCTTCTTCTGCATTTGCATTTTCCACAATCGCATTAAAAATGTCAATGGCGGCCGGTAAGTTTCCTTCGCCTTCTTCTGCCATGATTCCTTTCTGAAACAATTGTTCGGTACTTTGTGAAAAAGCAGGGATTGCGGATATTAATAAAGTTGCGATTAAAAAGGTGGTGATGATTCGAGTTTTCATTTTAAGGTCCTCCGAACTAATTTGACTTACGTAAGCAAAATTACTTCGTTACAGAAGGCGCACTGTCACAGAAAAGTAGAAGTTGTGTAAAAGTTGTGTCATGACAAATTAAAAATGGAGTAAAGAGTAACTGGTCGAAAGTAAAAAGTCGTATGCCAAAGTTATTTTCAAAAGGATGTCATCCTTGTTTTCAAAAAACAGCCGGAAACAGAAATTGTCCCCAAAAACAAAGCCTTAAAAGGTCTTATTTCAATTCAGAATTATCAAAAATCGAAGAAAAATGGGGTTGTGCATCAGCTACCGTTATTATATGCTGTTGATTTAGGATTCTTATTTCACCCTGTTACCCGTGAATGGATAAGCCTCATCCATCAAGGATACTTCTCCTTTAAATTTATCTCTTTCAAAAAAAACAATATCCATATGAATTTGCCCCAAATCAGTGTTAATTAATCCTGTCATTTTGTTTCCTTTAACCTTTATCTCATCAATAACTAAACTGTCTTCCTCCTCATCATAATGATACTCGCCAGTATATCCCTTTTCCGTTTTCTTAAGTATCAGCATTCCATTATTATCACCGTCAGGTGTTCCTGTTAGTTGCCATTCGTAATTTCCAGCAAAATCTGTTACGCCAGCTTTAGTAGTCTTTTTAGGTGTACCACAGGAAATAATAAATGTGGTTACAAGCATCATGATTAAAACTTTACTAATAGTTGAAGTCTTTTTCATAATTGTTATGGTTTTTCAATTAATATTCAATGTTTAATTTATTAAAGTAAGTAGCATTAACCTTTACTTTCGACACATCTACCAATCAAACTGAGTACCATAGTGAGCAGTCCTTTTTCAAGCCTATAAACTCATCCATACGATCTTTGTTAGTATAAATTTATTTTTTTGCAGTTTCTTCCTTTGGCAGGAAATTTTGCATTTCCCAGATTTCGGCATTTGATTCTTCAGTAACTGAAAAAGCAATTTGCCGCCCATCGGGATGAATACTTAGATTCGTAATAAATCCTCCCATTTCCAATTCCAGTTTCTCTGGCTCACCTCCTTTTGCGGGAACTCTATACATGTCCCATTTCTTAACCTCCTTTTTTGGGGATTTCATTGCATAAAGAATGTATTTCCCATCGGGTGTCCATGTAAAAGGTGCACCGGCTCTGATGTCAATTCCATCTTCGAATCGGCATAGTACCCGTGGTTCTCCCCCTGTCGAAGGAAGAATGAAAAGTTGTGGCATTTTTTCTTTTGATTCCAGATTACCTCCAATAAAACAGGATTGCACAGCCAACCACTTTCCATCGGGTGAAAGTCTTATGTGTAAGGTACCATCTATTCGAAAGATTTCCTTTTCTGTACCACTACCAACATGCCGAACAAGTATTTGATAAAAGTTAGCTTCTCTGTCCCGCCGCACATAGTAAATAGTTTTTCCGTCAGGGGACCATTCGGTTGGCTGAGGACCAATATTTTTATCATACAAAACAGGAGAAACGTTGCCTGTTTGAACGTCGATCTTATTTGATCCACTTTTATACACCTCCATAATTATTACAGAACGTCCATCAGGAGACCACCTGGGGTTAATAAATTTCTCAAGATTGGGAAAAAATTCGCGTTCCTTTCCGGTTTCAAGAGATTTTATGCAAAGGACATTGCCACCGAGCTGCCCAATCGTATAATCAGGAAAAATAGTCAATGGGAAACGTTTGGATACATAAGCGATATTTTTCCCATCGGGCGAGTAACTGGGTGTTTGGTTATATCCCTCAAAACGAGTAATTATTTTTCTAGGTTGAGATAGAATTGTACCTGTCTCCGGATCAAGTTCAGCATTATACATAGTATTGTTTTTCCGTGAATAACCGTAATAGAATGAACCTTCACTGGTAAATCCCAATGGTTCTATGGCTCCTATATCTGACTCGACTAATTTTGCATTTCCATGAGGTTTTCCTTCAATAATTTGTTTGCTCCATAAGCTATAAGTTCCATTCCGGTCACTGGCAAAAAGAATATTTTTACCATCCTGCGTGCAACAAAGTAACTCATCATGAGCAGGGTGTTTTACCAATGGAATTTCAGAACTTCCATCAGTAGACATCATAAAAATATCACGTTCAGGAGAATCTTCTTTTTGAGTCCAGTCATACAAAACATATTGCCCGTCAGGTGAAAAGCACATATTCTCAGGCCAGTTTCCGTTTGAACTTTTAAGAATACGCACAGAGCCGTCATTCACTGAAATCAATATAATTTGAGTGGTCCATGACTTACCGTCAGTTTTTTCGGCATATGCCAGAATTTGTTTGCCGTCCGAAGACCAGTCATATGGATGAATCCAGTTTACATCTTTTCTGCTGTACAGAATCCGAGGATTTTGTCCTTCCAGACCAATAATGCGTAAGTCGCAATTTCTGTTTCCATTGTTCCATTCATAAACAATCTGTTTGCCATCGGGTGACCATCTTGACATTAAGGCAAATTCATCTGATTTATCCCATGAACCCTTATTTGTTATTCGACGTTTGTTTCCGGTTGCTATTTCATATAAGGCCAGGTCTCCTGTTTCCCAATCTACATAAGAGATATATTTACCATCTGGTGAAGGTGCGCCATCTAATTCAGTATCTTGTTCATCCCAAATTTTTTTGTTGGTAAGTTTAGAAGGAGTTGTATTAGCATCTTGTTTTTGTGCCAGCTTTTCCAGAGGCAGGAAATCTTCCATAAACCAAAAATCGTTTTCACCTTCTTTCTCTCCTGCAAAAACAAATTTCTTACCATCAGGTGACCAGTCGAGATGGTATATCTTCACATCTCCCAAATTCGTTTCAATATCCTCAATATTGCCATCACTAACATTCATTATTTTAATCGCCCTTCCCTCCGAATCATTAAAAGCAATTTGCTTGCTATCGGGAGACCAGGCCAAATCTATTTTCGCTCCAAAACTTGGTACTTCCCATACAAATTTTTTTGTGCCGGTTTTAGCATCTATTAAATTTAATTCTTTGGCTTTAGAAACTTTATCAAAAGATAAATAAGCCAACATTTTTCCGTCGGGAGACCAGACGAGCGAAGAAACAAATTTGTCTGGTATTGAAACAAGTGTTTTTTCTTCATTGCCTGAGGAATCAATAATAATTATATTCGTTGTATCAGAACGGCCTGTTCGTGATATCATATGGGTCCGCATAAATGCAATTTTATCACCATTAGGTGACCAACAGGGACAGGATTCTCTAAAATGTCCTTTTTTGTTTGTTATTTTTTTTGCTTCTAAGCCATTTGTACTAATTTTCCATAGATGCAGGGAAGGGAAACGAATATCTGGATAAAACTCTTCCCATGCTGCTGAGATTATTGTTTTCCCATCGGGTGAAATGCGGTTTCCTCCACCATTCCCTATTTGATTTATGGATTCTTTTTTCAAATCCTGAGCAAGCAATTTCCCAGTACCTCCGTCGGCTTGCACCGACGCAAGAGTTAAATGCATTACCTGCTGAGGTTGAGATCCGTCAACTTTTGGAGTGGTATAATAAATTCTTCTTCCATCTGGTGAATATCGTGGTTGCATAGCCCAGCAATCCTTCAGAACCACAGTAGCAACACCTCCTTCAACTGGTAAAGAATAAAGTGCTCTCTCTTTTTCGCTTTTTAAAACAACTCCAATTTTGTTATCACTTGTCCATCCTGCAAGAGGAGTTACTCCTTGATATCCTTCCGGGATATTTATACTTATTAGATTACCCTTTCCTTTACCTTTATCATGTACTTCAACAATTTCTATCTTATTTTTTTTTGCATAGTCTACAAATGCAATCATGCTATTGTCAGGTGACCAAACCGGACTTGTTGCATATTCAGCTTTGGCAATAAGCTTGGAAGTGCCTCCAGTAGAAGGGACAATCCATAAATTTCCACCTCCGTATCCCAGTTTTTTATCTTCAACATACGCAATCCATTTCCCATTTGGTGAAAAGGCGGGTTCCCTTGATTGAATATCAGCCATTTGGATGGGAGATCCACCATTAATAAGTGTTTGAAAAGCATATTGTTCTCCTTTCTCAACTGAGGAATAAGCAATTGTTCCAGCATCGGGTGATAAATTAATTGAATAATTTTCATATCGCTCTGCACGAAAGTTTTTGATTATTTTCGTTGGTTTTCCACCATTGGCAGGAACAATACAAATCCATTGTTTTGTTATTGAATCCATAGTTTCCGGATATTCATTAAATGCTATCCATTTACTATTATTTGACCAGCTAAGACCAGAATTTTCTACCAGTGTACCATTTGTATTTACCTGAACAGGTGTTCCGGCGAAATCTTGCCCGAGATTTCCTGACAGAGGCACCTTCCAGAGTTTTTTATCAGAAACAAGGGCAAGTTCTTGCCCGTCTGGTGATAATTTCGCGTCGCCTGAGAGATTAGTTGGGATTTCAATTTTCGTAAATTTTGGAGTTAAGGGAGTATTCAATTCTTTTTCAGCCAGTGCAACCAGTCGGTTAAGCCGTTCCTTTGCCTGTGCAACCAGTTCTTTCTGGTCGGGATAAGTATTAACCAGATTCCGGTAAGTTTTCATCGCCTCCCGGGTTCCCTGTTTTTCATAACACATTCCCAGGTGAAACATCGCTTCTGCAGCAACTTTTCTGTCATCGGGAAATTGTTTCAGTACGATCTGGTATGTTTTTATCGCTTCAGCCAGATTCCCGTTTACTTCTTCATCGTAGATAGCTTCGCCAAGCAGCTTTTGCGCCTGCTGTTCCTGCCCGGAACTCATGATGACTGTTACAAGGCAGCAAATCAAAATTAAAATAATCCGTTTCATCGCTTTTTCTTTCAAAGTTACGGGCCTGCATTTGCATAAGCCTCAAGGTTGAATTGAGTTTCATCAAGACTTTATCAAGAAATTATTCAGCAATAAATTTATAGCCCACGCTTCGTACGCTAATGATAAACTGCGGTTTTGCCGTGTCATCTTCAATCTTCTTTCTGATATTCGCCATGTGCGTATCAACCGTATGAGGTGTTACGTAAACATCCTTTCCCCATACTTCATCGAGCAGTTCTTCCCGGCTGATGACATTTCCCCTGTTTAAAACCAGGTATTTTAAGAGTCCGAATTCATGGGCAGTCAGAATAACTTCCTTTCCATTTTTAAAACATGAATATTTCCGGAAATCCAGTTCCAGTCCACGCGAATGAAAACGATTCCCGGAATTGTTCCCCGGTTCCGATTCCGTTCTGCGTAACACCGCTTTCACCCGTGCCTGTAATTCCCGCGGACTGAAAGGTTTGGTCACATAGTCATCGGCACCGATTTCCAGCCCCACCACCCGGTCGATCTCCTGTCCTTTTGCGGTAAGCATGATGACCGGAGTGCGGATTCCCTCGTTCCGCAACTTCCGGCATAAGTCAAAGCCATTAATTCCGGGCAACATAATATCAAGGATGATCAGGTCGATGTCCGGATTCTCAGCTTTTGCCAATCCTTCCTTTCCGTCCGACGCCACTTCAACCTCATAATTTTCCAGGCGAAAATCATCTTCCAACGCAACGCGAATCGGCTCTTCGTCTTCAATGATTAAAATTTTTCTTTTCATGTTTTTATCTAACTGCTAATTTCACACTGAATTTGCTTCCTTTTCCGGGACTGCTTTCTACCGTAATTTCGCCGTGATGTGCATCCACAATTTGTTTTACGATGGCCAGGCCAATGCCACTTCCCTTCACGTTCTGCGAAAGTTCTTCGCCTGCCCGGTAAAAACGGCTGAAAATCTTTTCCCGGTCCTGTTTTTTTATTCCAATGCCATAATCCGTTACACATACAATTACATTATCATCCGCTGAAAATAACTGGATGTCGATTACTTTTGAATCACCGGAATATTTGTAAGCATTGTCAATAAGATTATAGACTACCTGCTGAATGGCTTCCCTGTCGAAAATTATTTCAGGTAAATGATCCTGAATAGTCAGATTAATCTGAAATCCTGATCTTGTTGTAAGTTCACGAAATAATTCCACGATATCTTTTACAACCGGGATAATATCACCTTTCTCAAAACGGAAAATCTTGTGTCCCTCTTCCATTCTTGTAAAATCCAGAATATTGTCGATAAGATGACTCAGCCGTTCACTCTGCTGAAGTATCGTTGTATAATACTTTCCCTTTCTTTCCTTCGTAGGAACCCTTTCGCGAACCAGCATTTCGGCCATTTGCCTGATGGAAGTCAACGGGCTTTTGAACTCATGTGATACGGTTGACATGAAATAAGATTTCATTCGTGAAAGATTCAGTTCTTTATTTACGGTGTGAAGCGTGAAAAACAATCCACAGGTAAGCAGTATCACAATTAAAATAAAAATGTAAAGGAAAATCCCTTCCTGGAGACGAAACAGTGACACAAACAGACTTGAATCTGCCGGGAAAAATTTCAGCGTATATGCCGGCAGATCCGATGGAAATGCTGCATAGACAGGTGCGAGTTCTCCCTGTGAATGTTCGGAACTAATCAGCAAACTTCCGTTTGTGTCCGTAACCTCCCAGGAAAAATCTGCCTGCCTTGCATTTTTGACGATTGAATGATATACCTCATTGGTGAGGATGGATTCCTGATTCATTATCATCCCCCAATGCCCGTTGTTTGCTGCCACAAGGGAACAGAAACAGGATTCTCCGTTGGACTGTGTTCGAAACCTTTGTTTCGTGTTTGCCGGATCTATTCCTTTATCAATGGGCAACGTGTGACCATTTTTTAAAAATGCCAGTAAGGATTCAGTTTGATTTTCCAGCATTGACAAACTATCTTTTAGTACATTTACCCTCTCCAGAATAGCTGCAGTTTCTGTATTCCCTGAATTGTAACATTGTGAAACAATTTCATCTGATTTTTCCCTGAAGTTTGTATAAGTCGAATATCCCAGTTTCCAAAGGGGCTTCTTCAAATTTTCCAAAAGCTGAAAAACAGTTTCCAAAGCGTTGATCGTATCCTTTTTGTCCAGGTACAACGAGCTTTTCTCCAGGAGGGCAACCACGCCCAAAGGAATTTTGTTTGAAAGCAACATTTGTGGGTATTCCTTTTGGATCAGGTCATATGTTTTTATCGCTTCGTAATTTAATTCCAGTTTTTTCTGAAGGCGCGCGACAACATTCAGGATAGCGCTCTCTGATTGTTTCCCTTTTATACCGGGCAAAACAGCCTGATAATATTCCAGCGCTTTTGTATTATTATGCTCACTGAACTCGTATTCCCAGCCTTTATTCAGAATGTTCTGCGTGTTTTGAGGAAGAATCTCAGAATGGACCGTTAAAAACGCATCAGGTATATATAACAAGCCATAATTTAAAATAAAAAGTTCGCCGGAACCGGAAATAAAGAAAATCTCTTTAACAGCTTGATTTTGATTAATGAACCTACTTAACAGGGAATCAGTGAATATTGGCTCACCGGGAACGAAGTTTGATGAAATTATTTCATGAAAATTATTTTCAATGGAAGTGAGAAAAGCATCTGTATCAAGAATGATCTGCTGACCTGCTTCCTGAAGAATTCTCCGTTGTTCACGTTCCTTCAGTGCCTGATCATTTTTTATTCCCCTGAAAGCCAGAATACCCAGGATCATACAAGGCAGAACGATTGCCAGAACATAATAGACAATGATCCTTTTTCTTTTTATTTCTCCTTTTTTCAACATTTCACGGTTTAAAGGAAATTGTTATGGATCAATACATTACAAGTTAATAAAAAAACCGTGAGTTATAAGTAAAGTATGAATATAGTTTTATCAAGATTGCATCAAGAAACGCAGTTTAGATTAATTGCAAGCAAGACAATAAAAATGAACGGTTATTATACTTTCAAAAAATAATTCCCTTTATGCCATTTTAACTAAATTATTTATAGAAAATCCCGATTTAATTTAACAGCTTTTTCTTCACCTCTTCAAAATCGGCTTCCCAAAGCACTCCTTCCGGGCGAACTTTTACATCTTCCTCAGTCAGGTATGAAATCCATTTGCTATCCGGTGACCATTTTAATGCATATTGGAAACCGTTGTTTAAACTACTTTCCGACAAACGTGTGATCTCCTTTGTTTTGAGAGAATATTTATAAAGGACTGTTTTAAATCCATTTTCATCAAAATCGCAAATAAACGCCAGATAATTTCCATCAGGACTATATCTGGCAGAAGAATAAAAACGCTCAACACCCAGGTCACTGGTACTAACTATATCTTCAAGTATATCACCTGTTTCCATAGAAATAATCTTTATTTCATTATCGGTTTCTATTGCAGCTTTTTGAGCATCAGGGGACCAAATACTAGTACTTAAATTTTTAAAGATTAACTTAGAATTACCTCCATTTCCGGGGATAACATACAAATTTCTGTTATTACCCTTTGTAATATAATATTTAATCATTTTACCATCAGGAGACCAATCAATCCAATTTTCATGATCCTCAGTATTTGTTAATTGCTTTGTTTCACCATCTTTCAAATTCACTGTCCAAATATCTCCTTGATGGATTAAAGCAATTTTGTTTCCATCTGGTGACCAGGAAAAAGTGACATTAACAGCTCCTCCCGTCCAGTCTTTAAAAAGGAGTTTTGCAGGTCCAGTTATTTTTGCTGTTTCCATGGAAAATGGAACGATATACAAGTCTTTTCTGTTTTCTTCGTATTCCAAATGAAATATCATTTCTGACATATCAGGCGATATTGCAAAGGGAAATGGTGTGCCATTCAGATTTTCATTTATATCAATGGACATAGGTTTTTCGCTGGTAAGAGAAATTATTTTATATTGAATATTACCTTTTACATCGACACTTTGTGCGAAAATTTTTCGACAATCAGGTGCCCACTGATGTCCATATACTTCAGTTTCGTCAGTTGGGCTAAACGAAGGACCTCCGGAAGCCGAAACTATTTCCATTCCCCATTTATCATTATAAGACGGTTTGTAGAAAAGCATTTTCTTGTCATCAGTTGAAAAGGAGGCAAAACGTCCAACTTGCTTTGGAATTTCAAGTTTATAATTTTCTTTATTAGAAAAGGAATAAAGATTATTACCAAAATTATCACCATGATACAACCACTCACAGTTTCTTGAAAAATGAAGGTATTTTCCTTCATTTTCAATTATCATTTTCGAATCATCTTCATTTTTTGAGGTCATCCAAAGGGCATTATTTTTTTTATAAATGATAAAATCCCCGGAAGGTGACCATACCGGATATCCTTCCTCATCTGAAGATATTATCAAGGGGGTTTCTTTTCCGCTATCTACAGAAATGATATAAATGTCTCGGTAAACCTCATCATCTATTCGGGCAAATACCAGCTGTTTTCCATCTGGCGACCACGTTGGGCCCATTTGATACTTATAATTTCCCTCATATAATTTTTTTGGAGTCCCGGTACTCCTACCTGTTTCAGGAGATACAGGTACCATCCAAATCGCACTGTCAGCATAAAATACTGCCTTTTCCATATTAGGAGAATATATAGCACGGTTTGCATCCATTTCTACGAGTTGAAATGCATCACTTCCATCAATCGGGACAACAGTATTTTCCAAAACCAGAAACCGGCAATCGGGCGACATATTAAAGCCACCAGTGGCATAAGTTATTTTATCATTTCTCCCAACAAAAGTTTTGTATTTTCTGAATGTTATTCCCTGTTCCGAAACAATCGTGTTTTCATCAACCTTATAACTTTTACTTTCCAGTTTTTCTCCATTTTTCATCTCATATTCCACCTGCGTAATCATCAGTTCTGTAACCGGGGCAATGTTGCTTTCCGGGTTTTCCTTGATGAGTTTTTTAAATGTTTCCAGTGCTGTATCGTATTTTCCCTGCCGAAATAATGTTTGACCGATACAATATTGTGCATTCAGCGCCAGCAGGCTGTTGGGATCAGGTTCCAGGGCTTTTTTGTATTCTTCGATAGCCGATTCATATTCCCAGCGGCCGAACAGCTCATTTCCTTTTTTTAAATGTTGTTCTGCCATTTCCTCTGGGGGAAGGAAATCCTCTAAAAACCAGAATTCACTTTTAGGAACTATTAAGCCTCCGAATACGAATCTTTTTCCATCAGGCGACCAATCCATATTATAAATTATTGCGTCTGAAAGATTTGTTTTAATACTCTCCGTATTACCATTATCAATATTTACTACTTGAATTTCTTCTCCATTAAACGCTATCCGCCTGCTATCGGGTGACCAGGCCAATTCAACATATTCATTGGCAGAAGGTAATTCTTTAATAATCCTTGTTGCACCAGTTTCCAATTGGATTATATTCAAATTACCGACATTTGGAGTCTCTTTTTCTTTGGTTAAATAGGCAAGCATTTTTCCATCAGGCGACCACGCAAGTGAATAGAAAAATTTATTGGCAGAATAAGGAAGAATCTGCGATTCATTACCTGAAGAATCGATAATATAAATTCCTGCTTCGTCATAATTTAAGAAGAAACTTCCTTTCGACATTCTACTTCGTATAAAAGCTACTTTTTCACCATTGGGCGACCAGCAGGGACAGAAATCAGCATAATTGCCTGACTTGTTGGTTAATTGTATTCCTTCGCTACCATCTAATGCAAATTTCCAAATTTTTAAAAAGGGGAAAAATGGACATTCAGGATTTTTGTCTTTTGATGTCCAGACCGATGATAGAATCATCTTTCCATTAGGAGATACCCGATTCCCTCCCTGACAAGTTATTGTTCTGATAGTATCTCCATACTGATTTGTGTAGCGAGGTATTTGTTTCCCTCTTCCACCATTTGCAGACACCGAAGCCAGTTTTAACCGAAGTCCTTGTTGAATCCCCATTCCAGGTGCCGTTGTGTAATAAATTTGTTTTCCATCGGGTGACCATCGTGGTTGATACACCCAACTATCATCATTCATTATCATAGCTGCCTGTCCCCCTTCTGAAGGTGCCGTAAAAAGCGCAAATTTTCGTTTTGTAGTTGCCAGCATCCCTATTTTATTATCCGGGGTCCAACCTGCAAGGAGCGACAACTCTTCTATCCCGGGAGGAACCTCAATACTGCTTGCTTTCGAGGTTGGTTCACCGCTCTCTGGTAGCGAAATCAAGTTAATTTGCTTGTTTTTGTTGCAATCCAAAAATGCAATCTTTTTTCCATCCGGCGACCAGACCGGACTGGAAGCTTTGCCAGCTTTGGCAATGAGCCTTGGTTCTCCTCCGGCAGCAGGTTTAATCCACAAATCACCCCCATCTTTTCCTAAATTTTTATCTTCAACATAAGCTATCCATTTTCCATCAGGGGAAAATACCGGTTCACGGGCCGTTTTATCCACCAATTGTTTTGGTGTACCTCCTGTTACTGGTATTGTATAGATATGCTGTTCATTGTTTTCAATTGAAGTGTAAGCAAGATTTTTACCGTCGGATGATAAACTTATCCTGTAATTCACGTATGCGGAACCACGATAATTATTAACCATCTTATGTGGTTTACCTCCATTTGATGGAATACGATAGATGCTTTGATTCGGAATTTTCGCAGAAGACTCGTTGGATTTCGGTGCATTATTGAATGCTATCCATTTACCATCGCCCGACCATGAAATACAAGATGGTTCCACCTTTACATCTTCAGTATTTAACTGTATCGGAATTCCCGGATATTCAGAACCGAGATTACCGGTTACAGGCAATTTCCAGAGTTTATCCTCTGAAACCAGAGCAAGGTCTTTTCCATCGGGTGATAACGCTACAAACGCCCAAAGTTTTGTAGGGATTTTAATTTTCGTAAATTTTGGTGTTAAAGGATATTTCAATTCTTCCTTTGCCAAAGGCAACAATTTTGCAAGCCTGTCTCTTGCGTAAGCAACTTCGTTTTTTTGTTGCGGGTAATTTTTAACCAGTCGCTGGTATTTTTTAACCGCTTCCTGGTTTCCCAGCCTCTCGTAGCACATTCCCTGGTACAGCAACGATTTGGCCACATATTCTTTTTCATTTGGATACTTTTTAATCAGGTTTTCAAACAAATCGATAGCCCCCTGTAAATCCGCTTTGGTTTCCATTGTGTACTTTGCCTTTTCGAAAAGTACTTTGTGATCCTGCTGCATTTGAAAACTACTGAATAGCACAGTAACTGCAAGGATCAAAATGATGTTTAAAATTCTGGTCGTTTTCATGGATGTTCCTCCGTTTAAATTCATACAAAACAAAATTCCATAATCTTCATCTGTAAAATGTCATCAAATTGTAAATGATTGTAAATTCTAATCCTTTACAAAGCGGTAACCTCCACCGTAAACGGTAAGAATATGTTTCGGGTGATTGGGATCATCCTCAATTTTTTTTCGAAGTTTCAATATGTGGTTGTCGATGGTCCGGGTTGTCGGGAACTTTTCGTAGCCCCAAATTTTATCCAGCAGGTCATCGCGGGTAACCACTTTTCCGTTTTGCCCGATCAAATACTTTAGTACATCTGCCTCCAGGGAAGTCAGATCAATTTCATCATTTAACCTGGTGACTTTGAAATGTCCAAAATCAATTTTCACCGTATTCATATCGAGCAAATCCGGCACCGATTCATACCCGCGATTTTCCCTTCGCAGGTGTGCTTTTATTCTGGCCAGTAGTTCGCGAATACTAAAAGGTTTTGAGATATAATCGTCAGCTCCCAGTTCAAGGCCAATCACTTTATCGATTTCTTCTCCTTTAGCCGTCAGCATCAGTATAGGTATATCGATTTTTCTGTTTCGAAGCTGCCTGCAAATCTCCAGTCCATTCATTCCCGGCAGCATTATATCGAGCAGGATCAGATCGGGTTTAATCGCCAATGCTTTTTCGAGTCCCTCTTTTCCATTCAGGGAATAATCAACTTCGTAACCTTCATCAACCAGGTTCATTTTTAGTCCTCTGACCATATCCTCTTCATCCTCGACGATCAAAATATGTTTTTTCATTCCTCCTCCTTATTTAAGTTTACCGGTATAATTATCGAAAAGGTACTTCCTTCACCGGGTTGACTTTTCACTGAAATCTGCCAGCCATGAGCCTCAAGAACGTGCTTGACAAGAGTTAGTCCCAGACCGCTTCCTCTTGCTTCGAAATCAGAATTGCCTTTTACCCGGTAAAAGCGATTAAATATGTTTGGTAATTCCTTCTCCGGGATTCCTATACCTTTATCCGCGACTTCAAGCACAATCTTCTTCCCTGTTTTACTAAGCCTCACCACCACCTGTTTCCTGTGGCTAGAAAATTTAATGGCGTTACTCAAAAGGTTGATCAAGATACCTTCAACTGCACTCTTATCGAATAAAACTGTTGGAACACTCGCATCAATCTCTTCCTTTATTTCAAAGCCTTTTTTTAATAAATGATAGCGATATGAATCCAGTGTGTTCTCAACCACCTCTTTAAGTTCTCCGGGCTGTATTTCAAATTCCTTTTTGCCCATTTCTATTTTGGAGAAATCCAGAATGTTGTTGATCATGTGCGAAAGGCGTTCACTTTCTTTGGTAATGATCTGTAAGCCCTCTTTTTGATCTTTATCAGGCAGATTTTCTTTTAATAAAAGGGTTTCTCCATAAAGCCTGATCAAACTTAACGGAGTCTTTAATTCATGCGAAACATTATGTACAAATTCGGTTTGCAGGATCATTGAATTGGTTTCGCGGCTTATTTGCCGGAGGATTGCATAAACAGCAAAAACCATCAGGGCTATTATAATTACTATGAGCAAACCATAAATGATGACCTCGGTTTTTGCATCCGATTCCAGTTTTTCATATCCGGGCTGAATGGCCACCAGTGACCAGGGAAATGGAATATTGTTGAAATGCAATGTTAGCGACTCTTCTTGTGGAGAGGCAAGTGTTCCATCATAAAGATTAATGTTGTTGTCGTCAATCAGCCTAAATTCAAGACTAGTTTCTTCTTCCAAGTTTTTGATAAATCCCGGTATAATACTGTTTAAAACCGTATCCAGGTTCCAGCAGATCCCCGCGAAATAAGTCTGTCCGCTTTCTGAAAAATTCATCCTTTCGAAACTGATTAAATATTGAGTTTCTTCCGTTTTTAGGCAGGTCCTGCTGATTTCGTTGTTAGTAGTGAATCCTGCATATTTTACTTTTTCCATCACCAGTGGAAGAACATGCATTTCCAAAAACCGATAGTAATTCAATACTTTTTCAAATTCTGAGGTGTTTGCTTCGGCAGAAATTCCCAGTAGATCTTCATATTCGGTTTTGAAAAAGGAAAAGGATGGAGCACTAATTCGCCAATGCCTGTCTAACATCATTTGATACACGATGAGCAACGAATCATTCCCAAAATTTACACGGTTCAATTGATTATTAATTGTATACAATTGTAGTGGAGCCGTCAATCCATAAGGATGTCCGGCCAGATTAGTAACCTGACTGTATTTATTTTTTAACAGCCGATAAAAATCACTAGCATTTGTATACTTTCCAAGTAAGCGGTTCGTGCGCGCAAGGCCCTCAATAGCCAGGGCTTCTTGTTCTTTTGTTTGTGCAAGCTTCAGACTTTCCCGGTAATCCAACAGGGCCTTAGAGCATGTGGATTTATTCCCTTCAGCCACTTTAGCTTTTTCCATTGATACTTTGAATGCTGAATTCCAAGTTTGATCAGAAATTAAGAGACTGTTGATGTTGTCTTCCAGCACTTTTGGATACAAAATGCGAAAAGTAGTATCAATCAGGTAAAAATATGGATTGGTATTGATTGGTTCTTGTCCGTCCTGTTTTTGCAAACGAGTAAAATGCGGAGGATTCAACCAGGTTCTTTCAAGTTCAGTAAACTGTTCTTCCAGTTGTTCCAGAGCAGATCGTCCTGATAACCATAAATTGGATTCAAGCAGGTTTCGGGTTGTTTTCTGACGCTTGGAGAAAGTATCAACACCTGCTAAAACCACAAAAATCAGTGGAAGCAGAAAAGCAGCTACAAATAAAATAACTCCTCTTTTTCGGTGAAATACGGTACTAAACAACTTCATTTCGTAGTGTTTAACCTTAACCGATTATTTGGCGATACGAATAGTACGAATTATAGTTTAAACAATTGTCAAGGAATTGTAATTTTGAAAAGAAATTATACCGGTGAAAAAGAGCAAGTTAAAGATTCAACATCTCCCCCTTTATCCACAAATACCACTGATCTTTTTGTAATTCATGTTTTAAGAGATAGATTTTATTGTCCCCGGTTTTTACTTTGAAATAATTGGCTGCCGGAAAATCAGGATTGACACCCTTTTCGTACCAGCGATCCACTATTTCTTTGATTTCAAAACGAATGTTTTCCCAGTAAAATGAAACCGGATATTCATCGGATTTGTAACCGGCATGAGACTCAACCTGTATTTTTATCAGATCCTTGACGATTTCCGTTAAAAGTTAATTACAGCTTCAATTTACGCAAAGCCTGGCACATGAAATCGTTAGGATCGAATTTTATTAATTCACCACCGGTTCCAACTCGAGCAAGGGTAAATCTCCTCCTGCCTTTACGGTTGAAGAACCGTAAACTGTAATAGTGGTTTTAATAAAATCTTCCTCATCAGCTTTGTAAATATTATCCACATATTTCTGGGGATTCCGGTCGATGTAAGGAAACCAGGTACTGTGGATCTGTATCATGATCCGGTGGCCTTTTTTAAAGGTATGCAGAATATCCTGAAGCGGGAAGGCCACTTCAGTTGGTTCTCCCGGGTCAAAAGGTTCCGGATGCTCATAACTTTCCCTGAAACGGCCGCGGAAGACTTCATGTCGAACCAACTGCTGGTAACCACCCATCCTGATGTTTTCAGGATTATGCTCATAGTCCTCATAATCAGCTGGATACACATCGATGAGTTTTACGATGAAGTCGGCATCCGTTCCAGTCATCGAAACGATGAGATCAGCCGTTATTTCGCCCGCAATAGTTACATCTTCCTGCAACACTTCGGTCTTAAAGGTCAGCACATCGGGGCGTCGTGAAGCATGTCGCTGATCGTCGGTTATAAAATTGCGGGGCGTAAAGGTCAGGCCTTCGATTTCTGAACGGTAAGGAACGGGCTTCATCGGATCGCTTATATAATCGAACTTCAGGCGCGGATCATCGGGCTCATCAATCCTCAAACTGCCATTTTCATGAAAAGTAAAAGTATGGGTCGGTACATCTTTAGGCGGCCATTCATTGAATTGTTCCCATTTTTTTAAACCTGTGTCAAAAACATACGCTTCCGGCAGCTTCATTTCTCCTTTGTCCTTCAGGTAATAATCAAAAAACACTTTTTCCATGTTCTTCTGAAAAAAAGTTGAAATACTATCGCCAAAATAAATGTGATTCACGGTTTGCTTTCCGCGCTCGCGCGCCCATCCTCCATGTGTCCATGGGCCCATGACTATCGTATTTTTTACAGATGGGTTATTTTGCTCGATGGTTTTGTAAATGTTAAGCGGTCCGTATAAATCTTCTGCATCGAACCAGCCCCCAACCGTCATAACAGCCGGTTTGATATTTTTCAGGTGAGGCAACAAATCGCGTTTTTGCCAGAACGCATCGTAATTGGGATGTTCAACAATCTGCTGCCAGAAGAAATTATCGTAATGATAGTTTTCAGTGGCATTTTTTAGTGGTCCCAGCTCCAGGTTAAATTCGTAACCGTCTACTACCTTCTGATCAAAAAAGCGCATCAGCTCATCCCTGAACCACATCCTTCGGGTGATGGAATCTTTCTGATAGCCAAATACGGCAAAGGCAGGTAAATAGCTCTGTAAAAATGCACCGTGGTGGTGAAAATCGTCGAAAAAGAAATCGGCTATGGGTGCCTGGGGCGAAACAGCCTTCAAAGCCGGGTGTGCATCGGGCAAAGAGGCTGCACTGTAAAACCCTGGATAGGAAATGCCGTAGATACCTACCCTGCCATTATTATTTTTAATGTTTTTGATCAACCAGTCAATGGTGTCGTAGGTGTCTGAGCTTTCATCAATATCCTTCCTATTTTTCACATCATTGCCCGGAATGTTTGGTCGCATGTTATCGAAAGTACCACCTGACATGTAGCGACCTCTCACGTCCTGATAAACCAGGATGTAACCAGCGTCAATTAAATACGGATTTGGTGTACGAAGCTTGAAGTCATTGTAGCTCTGTACATTGTAGCAGGTGCGGTTCATCAGAAAAGGATAAGTTTTTGTATCATCCTTCGGCGAATAAACAATGGTGTAAAGTTTCACTCCATCGCGCATTTCAATAAAATATTCTGCCTTATCGTAATGGTTGACAACATACAGGGAGTCGGCGTTCTGGCTAAAGCTGCTGAACGAAACGAATAGCATGAGCACAGCCGCCAGGAATTTCAGATTTTTCATAGAAGATACAAGAATTTATATTGATGTTTAAACAGCACCGATTGTAACAAACAAAAAACCGCCCGGTTTAAATCGGGCGGTTCCAAATATAGATGAAATTTATGGAATTAATCCGTGTACACCTGGTTTTCCTGTTCTTCGACCCTTATAAAGGTGGTGCGTTTTGTAAGCTCTTTTAATTTTGAGGCGCCTACGTAGGTGCAGGTACTTCGCACGCCACCAAGAATATCGAGCACCGTTTCTTCAACGGGCCCCCTGTACGGAACCTTAACGGTCTTTCCTTCGCTTGCCCGGTAATTGGCAACGCCTCCAACGTGTTTATCCATGGCCGTCGACGAGCTCATACCGTAAAACTGGCGATATTTCTTACCCTCTTCTTCAATCAGTTCACCACCGCTTTCATCGTGTCCGGCAAACATACCACCCAACATCACAAAATCGGCACCGCCGCCAAAGGCTTTCGAAACATCGCCGGGAGTAGTGCATCCTCCGTCGCTGATAATTTGTCCGCCAAGCCCGTGCGCTGCGTCGGCACATTCGATTACAGCCGACAACTGCGGATAACCAACGCCTGTTTTTATACGGGTGGTGCAAACCGACCCGGGGCCAATCCCCACTTTTACAATATCGGCGCCGGCAAGCAACAGTTCTTCCACCATTTCGCCGGTAACAACATTTCCGGCCATAATCACAATGCCGGGATGTCGCTCACGCGTCGCATTCACATAGTGCACAAAATGCTCAGAATAACCATTGGCCACATCAATACAGAGGAACTTCAACTGCGGATTTTGCCTGAAAAGTGCATCCACCTTTTGGGTATCTTTTTGTCCCGTTCCGGTACTTACCGCCAGGTAATTTTCAATTCCTTCGGGGGCCGATTTCAGAAAAGTATTCCATTCCTCCACCGTGTAATGTTTGTGAATGGCTGTAAAAAGCTGATGTTGATGCAATGCTACTGCCATCTCAAAAGTACCGACTGTATCCATGTTCGCTGCCATAACCGGAACACCGGTCCAGGTCTGATTGGTGTGCATGAAATTGAAAGTCCGTTCGAGGCTCACCAGCGATCGACTCTTCAGTGTTGACCGCTTGGGCCGGAACATCACATCTTTAAATCCCAGTTTTACATCGTATTCTATCCTCATCGCACTGTAATTTTAAGTTCGGTTAAAGTTAATGCTTATTCCTGACCATCCTGAAGGAATCAAAATGGAAACGAACTTTATTTGCCTTAAATTAAACTGAACATTTTATGCCTTCATTCCTTATGGTGATTGTAACCAATTAAGCGGTCGCATAAAAACAGATCGTCATCAAAAAAAATAAGAACAAATGAAAATATTGGTAGTTGGCGGAAACAGCGGAACCATAGGAAAAACAGTAGCGGTTCATTTAAAGGCAAAACACGAGGTGATAACGGCCGGCAGGAACGGCGGCGATGTCCGTGTGGATATCGACAGTACGGAATCGATACAAAAAATGTACGAACAATGCGGTCAACTCGATGCAGTGGTTTGCTGTGCAGGTGCCGCACGTTGGGCCCCTTTTGACGAGATGAGCGAAGACGATTTTTACGTAGGGATCAAAAGTAAACTGATGGGGCAGGTCAACCTTGTTCGTCTGGGCCGTACGTATGTGAATCCGGGCGGATCGTTCACGCTTACCACCGGCATCCTGGCCGACGATCCGGTTTACGGCACCACCAATGCCGCCATGGTAAACAATGCCATACACGGTTTTGTGCTGGCCGTTTCGCAGGAGCTAAAAAACGGCTTGCGTATTAATGCGGTAGCACCCGGTTTGGTAGAAGAATCGGCTGAAAGACTGGGTGATCAGTTTCCGGGGCATATTCCTGTTGCCATGGATAAAGTTGCCGCCGGCTATGTACGAAGCGTGGAAGGCTGGCGAACCGGTGAAGTCATTCGGATCTATTGATTTGAACTTTCCTTCTTACAGCAATTCAGCATACAAATCATAGTCCTCTGCTCCGGTAATGTTGACCAGGACAAAAGTTCCTTTTTCCAGTTCTTTCTCTGCAGAGATCAGCACTTCACCGTCTACTTCAGGCGAATCGTATTCGGTGCGGCCAATATAAAAATCGCCTTCTTTGCGATCGATGATCACCTTGAACTGCCGGCCTGTTTTCTGACGGTTCAGTTCGGCTGATATGCCCTGCTGGATCTCCATGATCTCATCGGCTCGCGACTGTTTGGTCGCATCGTCCAATTCGTCGTTGAATTTTTGTGCGGCATAAGTTCCGTCTTCCTTCGAATATGGAAACACACCCAGCCGGCCAAATTTCTGCTCAGCAATAAAGGTTTTCAGCTCTTCGAAATCGGCTTCTGTCTCGCCCGGAAATCCAACCAGCATGGTGGTACGAATCACCACTTCCGGAACCTCTTCCCGGATTTTAGCAAGCAGTGCTTCGGTTTCTTCGCGCGTAACATGGCGCAACATATTTTTAAGCACCGGATTGGCAATGTGCTGTAAAGGCATATCGAGGTATTTACAAACCTTTGGATTCTCGCGCATCACCGGCAGAATATCAAAAGGGAATTTGGTGGGATACAGGTAGTGCAAACGAATCCATTCGATGCCTTCCACTTCTGAAACTTTTTCGATGAGCTCGGCCAAACGGTTCTTTCCATAAATATCGATGCCGTAATACGACAGGTCCTGTGCAATCAGCAACAACTCTTTTACACCCTTTTTGGCCAGGTAGCGTGCTTCCATAACCAGGCTCTCGATGGTGCGCGATTTATGTCGTCCTGTCATTTTAGGAATGGCGCAAAATGAGCATGAACGATTGCAGCCTTCCGATATTTTCAGGTAGGCAAAATGAGATGGCGTGGTAATTTTACGTTCGTAGATGTATTCGGGATGATAGGTCACTTTCAGTTCTTCCACCATGGCTTTCATGTCGAACTTGCCAAAATAACGGTCCACTTCCGGGAGTTCTTCTTCGAGTTCGTGCTGATAACGCTCCGAGAGACAACCCATCACATACAACTTATCGATTTTGCCTTGTTTTTTGGCTTCTGCATAATCCAGAATCATATCGATCGATTCCTGTTTGGCGTCGTGGATAAAACCGCAGGTATTGATAAAAACCGCATCAAAATCGGTTTCGTTCGAGTCGTGCTCCACTTCAAACTTCCCCTTCTCCAGTTGATTGAGTAAGATCTCCGAATCCACCAGGTTTTTCGAACAACCCATCGTCACTACATTTACCCTTCTCTTCGTCATAACCGAAATTTTCTGCAAAGTAAAGATAAATTTGTCTGAAATAGAAACCCGAAAGTATTCCATCCCAAAATTGAAAGATGAAATCCTTTTCTCACCAGATCCTGATACGAGTTCAGAATGACGTTCTTCTTTTTAATTCGAAGCTGCTCTAAAAACAACCCTATTAAATCTACTGCTTTGTTTTCAGCGGATCTTCTGCTTCATCAAAAAACTGATTCTGTAAAGACGGCACAACGGTATCGGCTTTTACAAGCTTAATCATTTCCACCAGTTGATCCACGGTGTGATTGATCCAAATTTCACCGGCTTCGGCATTGGCTTTCGATCCGTCGCCACTGTAATGGTTCGGATACTGCGCATACCACCAAATTCCGGAATACACATATTTCAGCTCTTTCATTCGTGCCTGATCAACGCCAGACTGCTCTCCTGCCCTATCGGTATGGATTTTATCGGGCTGTGCAGCTGCCATTTCCGAGGTTTCCGAATTACCGGCGTGCTGGTCATACATATCGTGCTGGGTAAGCGCCTCCGCTTTTTCATCAACTTCACGGCTGCCTTCCGGCCTGAACCAGTAAAGCGAATAATTTCTTCTTTCCGAAAGCTGTGCCATCCCAAAATAATTTAGAAATGCATTGTTACCGCCATGTCCGTTCACAATAATGATCTTTTCGAATCCATTCCGGTTCAGCTCATCCAGCGTTTCCTGCAACACTTTCCATATCAGCTCGGGCGAATACGAAATGGTGCCGGGCTGGTGTCGCGCTTCGTTAATCTGGCTGAAATAATACCAGGGAAAAACAACCGTATATTCCTTTTCTGCTGCACGCAGTGAATATTCGCGGGCCATGTACAAATCTGTTCCCAGCGGCATGTGCGGTCCGTGTTTTTCAAATACCCCAATTGGGATGATGCAGGTTTTAGAACTTTTTTCAACGGCTTTTACAAAATCGGGGGCGGTAAGCTCTTCCAGCCGGTAACTAAGGTCCTGGGCGAAAAGGTATGATGCGAACAAAACAAAGACAGCAGTGATCAGAATTTTCATAGATTTAAGGTTTTGATTAAACTTGGTCTAAAAATAAAATGTTCCGGTTATTTTAACAACGAATTGCTATTTTTAACTGCAAAGAATTTCTATGCAAGTAATCATTGCTCACAGTCATCTCAATCCCGGCGGTGTTACCCGGGTCATCGAATCGCAGATCGAGAGTTTAAAGGGAATTCCGGTAAAAGTCATGGTTGGCGCCTGTCCTGACCCGGAGCGAATTACGTCGCGGGGTGCGGAGTTGATCATTATTGAAGAACTGAATTACCTGGAGCGGAAAAATTATTCCGATAAAGAAGCAATGCTGATGCTTCACAAGGTGCACAATAAAATTCGCCGGCATCTGACTTCGGATACCGTGCTTCATTTTCACAACCTGAACCTGGGAAAGAACCCGATTGTTACGTATGCCGTTTATTTGCTGGCCAAAGAAGGATTGCGCGTTTTAAACCATGCACACGATTTTGCGGAAGACCGCCCAACCAATTACACGTTTCTGAAAGAAATTTTGAGCGATATCTTCCTGCAGGAAATGAATGAAGTGCTTTATCCCAACTTGCCCAATTATCATTTTGGAGTGCTCAACTCCTTCGATCTTGAACGACTGGTTTCATTTGGTGTTGAAGCCGACCGTATTGAATGGCTGCCCAATCCGGTAACCTTTTCAGTAGATGAAGGGAACAGTGACAAACAAACAGCCAAAACTCAGATTTGCAAAGAACTGGGTATCAGCGACCAAAAATTACTGATCACCTACCCGGTGCGGGTAATTCAGCGGAAAAACATCGGCGAGTTCATCCTGCTATCCGTGCTTTTCGACCACATTACCAGTTTTGTGGTTACCCAGCCACCTCAAAATCCTATCGAAATTGGTATTTACAAACAGTGGTTGAATTTTTGTGCCGAAAACCAAATCGATGTGATCTTTGAAGCAGGTAACAAGGTGGAATTTGAACAACTGCTCACAGGAAGCGATTTCTGCATTACAACCAGCTATCGGGAGGGTTTTGGCATGGTCTACCTCGAACCCTGGCTGATGAATACACCGGTTGTTGGCCGCGATATCGATTTTATCACCAGGGATTTCAAGGAAGATGGCTTTACTTTTCCGATGCTGTACTATAAAATTAATATACCAGGGCTTAAAATCGATTTCAAAGACCTGAACATGAAAATGCAAATGGAAATTATAGCTGACCTGAAAACGGGCCGGATTCAAAAACAAAAATTATTTGAACAAAACCCCATCCTGAATTCTTTGTTTAAAAAGGTACCTGACCAGGTAATCGAACAAGACAAAACAATCATCATTAACAACTATTCTCTGGAAGGCTATGGAAATAAACTTCAAAAGCGATATAAAAAACTGGTTGGATAAGCTGGAGGAATTACAACCGCTTCCAACCACTTTCTGCCCCAATTTAAAAACCGATTCACCCTACCCGATCAAAGCTGTTATCTTCGATATTTACGGAACCCTTCTGATTTCGGCATCCGGCGACATCGACCAGGCATCACTGTCGAAGGAAAACCTGCAAAAAGCTATGCAGGCCGGAGGCTTCGATTTAAATTCGTGTAAACCGGAAGTGTGTGATTTTTTAATCGGACAACTCAAAACAAAAATTGAATCGCAGCACAACGAACTCCAATCGAAAGGCCATCCTTTTCCGGATGTTAATATTTTCAGGGTTTGGAAAGAAATGTTTCAGGAAGCGGAAATGGAAGGGCTGCTTCAACTCAAAGGGAATGAATCGTGGGCAGATACGATCATGGTTTTCGAACTGCTCAGCAACAAAGTTTATCCGATGCCGGGAATGAAGGAGATTTTATTTTGGATCAGGAACAAAGGCATTCCAATGGGTATTGTTTCCAACGCACAGTTCTACACGCCGGTGATCATGAACTATTTCCTCACCGGTGAGTTTTCACCGAAACAGGAAATAGCGCTTTTTGATAAAGACCTGTCGGTTTTTTCGTACAAGGAATTGCGGGCAAAACCCGACACCGCGCTTTTCGACAAGTTTATACCGATACTAAAAGAGAAATACGGTACAGCACCCAACGAAGCCATATTTGTAGGCAACGACATGTTAAAAGACATTGTAACGGCCAAAGACTCAGGTTTGCGAACGGTACTTTTTGCCGGCGACGATCGTTCCTTGCGCATCCGCGAAGACGACCAGCGTGTGAGGGGCTACTTCCCCGATTTTATCATCAACGATTTGGCTCAGTTAAAAGATATTTTGAAATGAAATTAAGCGAACTCAGAATAGGAATCATTCATTCGCTAATCGGTAAAAACGATGGTGTTTCCATTGTCATAGACCAGTCGGTTGAAGCCATGCAGAAATACCTGGGGATCGACCTCGGGAATTTCTTTTTCCTGGCAGCCCATTCATCACCGCGTTTTAACGCCCAAACCAACGACGTATTCTGGCATAAGAGCGAAGTTCACAAGCATATCATTAAAAACTTTAACAACGAAGATGTTGTGGGCCTCGACGAGGTAATCCATGAAAATGCACTGTACGCCAAAGAAGTAATCGCCGATTGGGTAGATGAAAACGACATCGACCTGATTATTGCACACAACACCTCTCACCCCTACAATTTCGTTACAGCGGTAGGACTAGGCTATTATTTTGAAGAACTGCGTGCAAAGGGTATTATCTGGCCCAAAGTGATGGTTTGGTGGCACGATTCGTATTTTGAACGTGCGATTTTTTCCAGTCCGAACCCGGTCATAAAAAAATACCTGAAATACCTGCCCGGAACCTACGTCGATGCCATTGTCTTTATCAACAAACAGCAAATCGAACTGGGTAAAAAGGTGTTTGCACAATACAACATCGATAAGCTGGATCAGTTTTTTGAGCACCGAACCACGGTTGTTCCAAATACCAGCGAAATTCCCTGGGAATGGGAGCATCTCGATCCAGACCAGGAAGAAATAATTTGCCCGCCACAGGACAATTACAATAACCGCTTCATGAAAGACATTGGCCTGGAAGAACAGGTTGAGAAGTTGGGATTCTCGATGGAGGATACCAAAATCCTTTTACAGCACACACGTGTTGTTCCACGAAAGAAAATTGAACTGGCCATTGATCTGGCTTTCGAGCTTGAGAAAAAATTCAGGGCTGCCGACCAGCGAAAGTGTATGGCGATTATTATCAGCGGGCACTCGGGTGATGAGCAAAACCAATACCTCAGTCAGTTGTACGAGCATTTTGAAGCCTCCACTGCCGAAAACCCCGGCAGCAACGTGATCCTGATTTTTGGTGAGCATAACATTCTGTCGCACCGTGATATCATCGTGGATAAGAAGTTTTACAATTTTGCTGAAATTCCATCCATCATTGCAGCTAACGGCGGACTGGGTACTTATTTTAGCGAAGTGGAGGGATTCGGCAACAACCTGCTCGAAATGATATCGTTTGCCGTTCCGGTGGTAATCAACAAATATGATGTTTTCAAGGAGGAGATCGAAAAATTTGGTTTTAATTTACCCGCAATTGATTCGGGTGGTCTCACCAATGAACTGATCGATGCGGCCTATAAATTGCTTACCGATATACCCTATCGCAATAAGGTTGTGCTGCATAACCTAAAGGTATTAAAGGAGAACCTCGACCACGAGATTATTGCAGAAAAATTAAAACCGCTGATGCTGAATATGTACACACGCCAGTTGTAACAATAAAGGTCATATTAATATTCTGCAATATTCACCTTCGTGCCCCGGCTTTTAAGTCATGTATTGAAAGGTTTAGTTATATTTAGGTAGTGATCAGTATTTCAGATTCACGTTAAATGTAAAAGAGGAAATAATAACTATGGGTGATTTTTATCAGAATGGATTTGTAGCTACCCTGCATAACCTGCGGGCACGCCCTTACGAAGAACTGGAAAAACAACTTGAGCAATTCAGTAAACGAAGACCCATAGGGCTGATCATTCCATCGCTTTATTCTGAACTTTCACGCCAGGCGCTTAAAGACATCGTAGAAGTTTTAAAAGACATTCCCTACATTTCAGAGATTGTGATCGGACTCGACCAGGCCGACGATTATGAATATAAAAATGCGCTGGAATATTTCTCTGTACTTCCCCAGCACCATCGGGTGATCTGGAACGATGGTCCGCGAATGACTGAACTGAAAAAAAAGATGGCTTCCAAAAACATCGATACTTCGGTTCCGGGCAAGGGCCGAAATGTATGGTTCTGCTTTGGTTACATGATTTCAACCGCCAAGTCAGAAGCCATCGCGTTACACGATGCCGATATCAAGACATACAGCCGCGAAATGCTCGCGCGTTTGATTTATCCCGTTGCCGATCCCTCTTTCAATTTTAAATATTGTAAAGGTTATTATTTCAGAACCGATGATGATAAGATGCATGGACGGGCAGTACGGCTTCTGGTTACTCCCCTGCTTCGAACTTTAAAAAAACTGCTGGGACACCATACTTACCTGGAGTATCTCGACAGTTTCCGTTATCCGCTGGCCGGTGAATTCTCGATGCGCGCCGATATTATTAAAACCATTCGCATACCTTACGACTGGGGTCTCGAAATTGGTATTCTCTCGGAAGTGGAAAGAAATAACGCGCTTAACCGCGTGTGCCAGGTTGAAATTGCCGACCGTTACGATCATAAGCACCAGTCCCTTTCGGTTGAAGATGCTGAGCGTGGACTATCGAAAATGAGCCGCGATATTTCACGTGCCATATTTGCCAAACTTGCCTCGGATGGTGTAACGCTTAGTCCCGAGTTTTTCAGAACACTGAAAGCCACCTACTGGCGCATTGCGCTTGAATTTGTTGAATTGTACAAGGCCGATGCTTCCATGAACGGACTGAGCTACGATTTCCACAAGGAAGAAGAAGTGATCGATCTGTTTGTCAAGAATGTTTACCAATCGGGAATCGACTTCCTGGTCAACCCTGATAATGTACCTCTGATGCCGAGCTGGAAACGTGTGCAAAGCGCTTTCCCCGGTATTCTCGAGGAGTTCAACCAGATTGTGGAAGACGATAATAACATCCTTTAAATTCTCTGAAACATGGCAAATCCCGATGCTGCTTTCATTAAAAAAATCGAAAGGAGGTTGCGCTTTATCTTCAAAGAAAAATATAGCGAAACCATTCTGAACAATCTGATCAAAAAGATAAATCGTTATCCAATTAAAGAAGGTAGAGAAAGTAAATGGGATGAAAAAGATGTGGTGCTGATCACTTACGGAGACAGCATTAAAACGCCAGATCAGAAGCCTCTGCAAACTTTACATTCATTTTTAAGTGCAGAACTGAAAGAACAACTCAGCGTCGTGCATATTTTACCGTTTTTTCCTTTCAGCAGCGACGATGGTTTTTCGGTGATCGACTTTCGGGAGGTGAATCCGGAACTGGGAAACTGGGATGATGTCAATGTTTTAAACCAGGACTTTGACCTGATGGCCGACCTGGTCATTAACCATGCTTCGAGTCAAAGCCAGTGGTTTCAAAACTTTTTAAAACAGGAAGGAAAAGGAAAGGATTATTTTATCGTTGAAAGTCCCGATTCCGATCTTTCTCAGGTAACCCGCCCCAGAAGCACGCCGTTGTTAACACCTTACGAAACTGCAGCGGGAATAAAACATGTATGGACAACTTTTAGTGCCGACCAGGTGGACCTGAATTTTCGTAATCCGGAGTTGATGATTGAAATGATGGATGTTCTTTTGATGTATATTTCGAAAGGTGTGCGTATCATACGGCTCGATGCCATTGCTTTTCTGTGGAAAGAACCGGGTACAAGCTGCCTGCATCTGCCCGAAACACATGAGGTTGTAAAACTGATGCGCGATGTGGCCGAATTCATTGATCCGGCAGTGCTTATTCTTACTGAAACCAATGTGCCAAATAAAGAAAACCTGAGCTACTTTGGCGAAGGCGATGAAGCGCATATGGTCTATCAGTTTAGCCTGCCACCACTGCTGTTACACGCGCTTCATACCGCAAATTCAGCTTATTTAAATACCTGGGCGAAAAGTCTGCCTCAGTTGACCGGCGATAAAACCTTTTTCAATTTTACGGCTTCGCACGACGGTATTGGTGTACGTCCGCTGGAAGGTTTGCTGCCGGAGGAGGAGAAAAATACCCTGGTAAAAAACATGCAGACTTTTGGCGGGAAAGTGAATTTTAAATCCAACCCCGACGGAAGTACCAGCCCTTACGAACTCAACATCACCTATTTTGATGCACTAAAAGGAACCCAAAGCGGTAAAGACGAATTTCAGGTCGAACGTTTCCTGGCATCTCAGATTGTGATGATGAGCTTTGCAGGTGTTCCGGCCTTTTATATCCACAGCCTGACAGCCACACCAAATTACCTGGAAGGTATAGAGCAAACCGGACATAATCGCACCATTAACCGACGCAAATGGCAACTCGCTGAATTGAAGGAAATACTGGAGTCGGACACAGCACAAAAACGTGTTTTTGAATCCTTGCAACGCCTGATAAAAATTCGAAGAGCGCAGCCCGCTTTTCATCCCAATTCAAGTCAGGAAATCCTGGATTTTGGAAGTCAGGTGTTTGGCATGATTCGTAAAGCTAAAGATCAAAGGATTCTGGTGATCGTTAACCTCACCGCTGAAAACAAAACAATACAATGGCCGGTAGATTTTTCATTCGATTTAATTACAATTACTGAAATACAATCGAATGAACTGAAACCCTATCAATGCTTGTGGTTAATCTGATTATCGGGTTTGGCGGTTTCCAACCGCTATTTTCGGAAGTTGGAAACTTCCGGTCCCAAGGTTCTGCAGGATTCGCGGTTTCCAACCGTGATTTACAAAAGTTGGAAACTTCCGGTCCCGGATTCCCAGGGTATCGCGGTTTCCAACCGCGATTTTCAAAAGTTGAAAAATTCCGATCCCACAAAAAAAAGAGACCCTTAGCAGCGCCTCTCCTATCTTTATTTTTCGGTAAGTTCGAATTCGACAAATTTTCCGAATTTCTTGTATTTCTCGTAAAGTTTCTGGTATTTTTCCACATTCTCAGGAATGGGATGGTATTCTGTTTCAATGCCGCCGCCCATTTTCTGTTGTGCTTCAGAAGTAGTACTGTAAACACCGGCGGCCACTGCAGCTGCCATTGCTGATCCCAGCGCGCAGGCTTGTTCTGAACGGGCCACTTTTATTGGCATGTTCAGCACATCGGCAACAATCTGCATGACCAGCGGCGATTTTTTAGCCACACCGCCCAAAGCTATCACCCCGTCGATGCGAACACCTTCAGAAATAAAGCGATCATTAATGGCCTTCGAACCAAAGGCGGTCGCTTCCACCAGGGCACGGAAAATACGCGGTGCATCCGATCCTAGATTTAATCCGGCAATGGCACCTTTCAATGCCTGGTTGGCATCCGGGGTGCGGCGACCGTTCATCCAGTCGAGCGCCACAATTCCGCTGTCATCGATTGGAATTTTAGCCGCATCCTCGCTCAGTTTTGCAATAATTTTGTCTGATGTTTCTTCAATGAGTTTTTGCTTTGTTGCCTCATCTACCAGATCAGTTTCACCCAGAATAGTATGCAGCGGCCATTCCAGTACCCTTTTAAACCATGCATAAATATCGCCAAAAGCCGATTGGCCGGCTTCCAGCCCCACCATTCCCGGAACAATGGATCCATCCACCTGGCCACAAATACCGTTTACCACATTCTGGCCAACTTCGTCGGCAGGGGCAATCAACATATCACAGGTAGAAGTTCCCATAACCTTTGAAAGATAATAGGGTTCTATTTCTGCTCCAACCGCTCCCAGATGCGCATCGAAAGCTCCTACTCCAACTACCACATTGTTTGGTAATCCCAGCTTTTGAGCCCATTCTTCCGATAATGTCCCTGCTGATACATCGCAGGTAAAGGTTTCTTTATAAAGTCGGTCTTTCAAACCGGAAAGCATGGGATCGAGTGCCACCAGGAATTCTTCCGATGGCAGCCCCCCAAATGCCTCATGCCACATGGCCTTATGTCCTGCCGCACAACGACTTCGTTTTAATGTTTTTGGGTTGGTATTCCCGGTTAAAATAGCCGGAATCCAGTCGCAGTGCTCCACCCACGAATAGGCGGCGCGATACACGGCTGCATCTTCACGAATCACGTGCAGCAACTTGGCCCAAAACCATTCAGAAGAATAAATCCCTCCCTCATATTTTGTAAAATCGATTTCCCATTTTCTGGCCAGTTCATTGATCTCATCCGCTTCTTTTACGGCCGTGTGGTCTTTCCACAGCACAAACATCGCGTTTGGATTTTCCTCAAACCCAGCTGTGAGCGAAAGCGGTGTTCCTTTTTCATCTACTGCAACGGGTGTCGAACCCGTGGTATCCACCGAAATTCCAACTACATTTTCGGCTACTCCTTTGGGAGCCTGTTTCAGCGCCTCAACAATGGTGTATTCCAAACCTTCGAGGTAATCTTTCGGATGTTGACGAAACTGGTTTTTATTTGCATCACAATATTGCTGCTGCTGCCAGCGCGGATAATTAAAAACTACGCTTGCCACTTCTTCTCCTGTTTCAACATTCACAATCAGGGACCGAACCGAATCGGAACCATAATCTAAACCGATAGTATATTTTGCCATAATTAGTTTTGTTTTGATTCAATTTTATTGATTTTCTTTTGTGATCCTTACTGTCCGTAATAAGCGTCTTTGCCATGTTTTCGCAGGAAGTGTTTGTCGAGCAGGGCCTGATCCATGGTAGTATCAGGATTTAAAATTAACGTTCTGTAGGTCATTTTAGCCACTTCTTCCATGACCACTGCATTGTGCACGGCGTTGTTCGGATCAGTCCCCCAGGAGAAAGGTCCGTGGTTGTTAACCAATACTCCGGGAACGGCATTCGGATCGATGTCTTTAAAACGTTCAACGATCACCCGACCTGTTTCCAGTTCGTAATCCTTTTCAATTTCTAATTTGGTCATTTTCCTTGTACAGGGAATTTCACCATAGAAATAATCGGCATGTGTGGTTCCCAGCGCAGGAATTCCTTTCCCTGCCTGCGCCCAACTGGTTGCCCATTCAGAATGCGTATGCACTATCCCGCCAATCTGCTCAAACTGTCGATACAGAACCAGGTGAGTAGGTGTATCACTCGATGGCCTTAATTTTCCTTCAACTACCTGCCCGTAAAGATTTAGAACAACCATGTCCTTGGGACGTATATCGTCATACGAAACACCACTTGGTTTAATCACAACCAACCCTTTTTCACGATCGATACCACTGACATTTCCCCAGGTAAAAATGACCAGCCCGTGTTTTACCAGTTCAAGATTTGCATGAAAGACTTCTTCTTTTAATTTCTCGAGCATTTTCTTCTATTTTTTGGTTTCCAGGCAAGATGAGCCGCTAATTAACCGGGCTCATCAGTCACAATTTTTCCGATTCGTATAGTCCCTCAGGAACTCACTACCGACCAGTAAATTGTTCTTCAATCTTTATAAGCGTAAATCTAACACTTACATTTGGAATTCAAAATAAATTTACAATTAATACACCTTTATTTCAAGAAATGATAGCGCAGAGTACAAAAAAACCCATTCATGAAACATGAACGGGCTTTACTTAGCTACCTATCCTAAAAAACCAATTACGAAATCTTAATTTCTACGGGAGCTTTGGGCTGTGCCTCTTCTTTCTTGGGAAGCACCACTTTCAAAATACCGTTTTCGAATTTCGCCGAAATCTTTTCAACATCAACCGATATAGGCAACCGGTATTGTTTTTCGAAATTAGACGCACCAAATTCACGGTGTGCATATTTATATTCTTCGTTATTCTCCTCCTGCACATTGTCAACTTTTATGGTCAAGAGGTTTTCTTTGTGAATCAGCTGCACGTCTTCCTTTTTAAATCCCGGCAAGAGCAATTCGATCCTGAATTCCTTATCGGTTTCAAAAATATTGGTTGCCGGACGAGTTTCACAGTTTTTCACATAATCTTCGTGGTAATCGTTTTTAAAGAAGTTGTTGAACAATTCATCAACTAACATTTTGTTCGCTGTGTAACGTGGATTGTGAAATCTTACTAAATTCATGACTTTATCTCCTATTCTTTAAATTGTTATTCGTTGTTTTCAAATTTCAAACTTGTTTTGGGCAAATCAAGTCCTGTACCAAGGCAATTTTTCTGTCGTAAACGATCAAACTTATTTCAATTTCATGCCATTATGTCTTCATTGAAGCAAATAAACTGCCCATGTGTCACTGTTTTCATATTTTCAGTTGTGTGATCGGTTTGATTTGCACCACAGATTTATTCTTACATTTGCACAAAATCATGAAAATGCGGATCGATATCATAACTGTTTTGCCTGAAATACTGGAAAGCCCATTCCAGCACTCCATCATCAGACGAGCCCGGGAAAAAGGATTGGCTGAAATTCATGTGCATAACCTGCGTGACTATTCGGAGGACAAACACCGAAGAGTTGATGATTATTCGTTTGGTAAGGGCGCCGGAATGGTGATGGCTATCCAACCCATCGAAAAAGCCATTGAAACCCTGAAATCAGAGCGTGATTACGATGAAATCATTTTCACTACTCCCGACGGAAAAGTATTCGATCAGCGCGAAGCCAATTTGCTTTCCTTAAATCAGAACATCATAATTCTTTGCGGGCATTACAAAGGAATCGATCAACGCATTCGCGATACTTACATCACCAAAGAAATATCGGTGGGTGACTATGTTTTAACAGGCGGCGAACTGGCAGCAGCAATAATTACGGACAGCGTTGTTCGCCTTTTGCCCGGAGTGCTTTCCGATGAAACCTCTGCCCTCACCGATTCTTTCCAGGATAATCTGCTCAGTCCGCCTGTTTACACACGGCCCGCTAATTACAAAGGAATGAAAGTGCCGGAAGTTTTACTGAGCGGCAACGACAAACTGGTTGACGACTGGAAACACGAACAGGCAGTGGAACGTACCAAACGGCTTCGGCCTGACCTGTATAAAAAATACCTGGGTGAAGAATAAAATCATGCCTGCTGAAGCACTAAAATCAACACTTCCTCTTGTAAAAAGAATCGGATCGTCACCGGATGCATTTAAGATCCTGGTAATAGGTGTATTTCATGGCGAAGAACCACAGGGTGACTTTATTATCCATAAATACCTGGAAACACCTGCTGCCTTCGAACCTAAAAATCATATGTATTATATTCCCTGTTTGAACCCCTGGGGAATGGAAAGGGGAATGCGTACCAACCAAAACGGTGTTGACCTAAACCGCAATTACCCGACTAAAAACTGGATAAAAACCGAAAAAAACGAAAACTTTTCTGGAGAGAAAGCTGCTTCCGAAAACGAAACCCGGCAAATGATCGAACTTCTGGAAAAGCTTAAACCCGATATCATCGTAACTTTGCATGCCCCTCTGAAATGTATTAATTATGACGGGCCGGCAAAAAAGCTGGCAGAAAAAATCGCCCGGTTCTTTTCGTATCCTGTACATGCTGATCTGGGCTATCCCACTCCGGGTTCTTTCGGCACCTACTACGGCATTGAACGAAATATCCCGACCATTACCATCGAATACGACGATAAAGAAAATCTCAACAGTTTATATGCAAAAACGGAAAAAGTGCTGAACTGGCTCGGTAAACTCGATGCACTTCCGCAATAATCCCGGACATCAATACTTCCTGCATATCCCCGAATACGGACAGTAACTGCATTTCTCGACATACCCGGTTTGATAAAAAGTGTTTCGCCCGGAGTAAATTTCACCAACCAGCTCTTTCAATGCCGCTTCGAAATCCTGGTTGATCGCATTGATTTCAACCTTTTCTTTATTCCGTAGAACGTCGGGATTAAAATTATCCTTAAATAATTCGCGCAGGCTGTAAATGGCTGAATGAACAGGAACATTTTTGAAGGCGTCGGCAAGCATCCACGAATAGATCAGGGCCTGAAGTATTTCTTTTTTAGGTTTCCTGGCATCGCGCACAAACAATTCATCTGTGTCATCAAACGAAAATGCCTCTACATTACCTGTTTTATAGTCGAGCACCCGCAATGTTCCGGCTTTGGCATCCACGCGGTCTATTTTTCCACCTACCCAAATGGCCTGTCCGTTCACCTGCATTTCCCGTTTGTACTTCTCTTCGAGACTAACCAGTTTGAACGGTGCATAAGCTATATCGCGTTTAAGTAGTTGCTTCAGGTAGGTCAATATATTATCATAAATCAAAAGCGTTTTTCCGCTCAGTTCCATCGACCCTGCTGCCGGTTTACTTTGTTTGAAGTAATGTTTGCCAATTTGCCTGCGTATTTCATTTTCAATCCGAATCCGATCTTTCAGCAAAGCTTCCAATTGGGAAGCGTTTACGGTTTTTCCCACGAAATTGCTGTACAATTCTTCCATGGTATCGTGAAAGATATTCCCGAAAATCATTCCGTCGATCTCTTCTTTCATTTCCTCCGGTTCGGGTAAATCGGCCACATAATGAAAATGAAATTTAAGCGGGCAATTCAGATAGGTATTGATTGCACTTGGTGAGAGTGGATGCTCTGCGGTATTTTGACCGAGCAATTGATTTACGATTTCCGCAGAACTTTCAACCACAATGCTTTCGACAGCATCGTTGGAGAATTCAAAATCGAGGTTACTGAGTTGGGGTTTATGCACCGAATCGTACAACAACTGGTACCCATAACGACTGAGTTCTCCGGTACCGATTCCTTCTTTAACCACGCTGTAAGTGGCTGTAATATTTTTTGCCCGCTGAATTAAACGATAGAAATAATAACCGTACATGGCGTCCTGTTCATCCAGGCCGGGCAAACCGAAACCAAGACGAATATTGTGCGGAATAAATGAAGGCGCAGTAAATTTTCGTGGCCATTTGTTCTCGTTCAATCCCAGAATAATCAGGTTTTCGAAATCGAGGCTTCGTGTTTCGAGAATGCCCATCACCTGCAAACCGCTGAGCGGCTCTCCTTCGAAAGCCACCGAAACCTGCCCGATGTATTGCGAGAACAGGCGAAAATAAACCGCCTCGCTGATCTGCCTTTCTTGTGTTTCCTGTGTTTTTTTCACCACTTCGCCGAGTCTGCCAATGGCGACATGTATCGTATAGATCAACTCGAGCAACATCGCATCACCACTTTCTTTCTGAAGGTGATAAAACATGCCCAGTACCTGCTGGAAATATTGGCTGAAATCCTCGGTCATTTCCGGAATGGAAAATATTTGACGGTGCAAGGGCGAAAAATCGATCATTGCCAACGGAACAGCAATCTGGTTCTTCTCTTTGAGCGAAGCAATAAACAAGCGCGTTTTTTCCTTTTCGCTATTGCCCAGAAGCTGGTGGTTCAAAATATCGGTTACATAGCGATAAAAAACTGAATATCCGTTTTTATTGTCTTTCCTTCGGTTCCGGATCAAATTCACGAGGAGCATCATAAAACCATATACTACAGAATTGCGCACCGGGTATCCCATGGTAATATTTATAGTACCGGTATTTTCCGGAATCGCACCGAGCGCAGCAAACAAGAGCGATTCATCGGCCAGCACCACTGCCGTATTGTCGAATTCCTTTTTGTAATTGTGCTGTATTTCCTGCAAAAATCGTGGGATTTGCTGACTTTGTCCATTAACTGAAGAGACGGCCACCAGCTTTATATTTTTACGGTTGTTAAACTGTTCGGTATTGAGTCCAAAGTCGTCGGGTGCCGGGAATTGCTGCAAATTCCTGCGCATGAAATAGCCGGCTTCATTCTGCTCGTCCTGCCAGTACGATTTATCGTAATCCCACAGGAATGCAGCTTTCCCGCTTTTCTGAAGCTGTTTAAAAATAAGTGATTCGCAATTATTCAGGGCATTCAGTCCGATAATGTAATAGTGGCGGAATGGAAAATCCAGTTCCTCTTTTCCCACCCGCTCAGCCACATCACGATCGATCATCCCCGGGTAAGCCAGTTGTTTTTGGATAAGTAACTTTTTAAAGTCGGAATAAACAGGAAACAGCTTATCCCAAATGGATATGTACTTCTCGCGAAACCCGACTTTATCGGCAACGGCCATGCTGCCCCAGAACTGTTCCAACGCTTTTTTCTGATCTTCAGTAAGGTAATCAAAAATCGATTCGATTTCCTTAATATCAGAGATATTGGTGAACAAATCTTTGGCGTTAACCAGGTAGCGGTCGATATCGTTAAAATCGGCCAGTAAGATTTCGCCCCAAAAATAAAACTCATCGAAAGTTTCATGGGTTTTGGTGTGCTTGCTGAAAACATCGTACAGCAAAGAAATCAGTTCCAGTTTGTCGCCTGTGTGCCAATCCGAATAAGCAGCAATCAACTCATTTACGGTGGTCGTTTTTGGTCCGATCACCGCACCTTCGATCTTTTCCTGCAGGTAAGCCGTAAAAAACACCCCCGAACGCCGGTTTGGAAAAACCAGGCATATATCCTTTAATTCCGAGGCATGTTTTTTATAAATGTAATCAGCGCATCGAGCGAGAAATCTTTCCATTCCAGCAATTCATAGTTTAGTGTTTAAAGTTCAAAGTTTAGTTTGAATATACAAGAAATAGAAGTCAGATTTTTTTCTAATTTTATTGATTCTTGTATTGAGTAAAATCCATTATCATGAAAAAATATTTACTGACATTACCCCTCCTTTTAACTGTTTTTACGCTCATAGCTCAGGATCGGATAACGGGCCTGAACTTTGCCACGCGCAGCGAAGTGATTGCCCAAAACGGCATGGCCTGCACCAGTCAGCCGCTGGCTACCCAGGCAGCGCTTGATATACTGAAAGCCGGCGGGAATGCCATCGATGCTGCCATTGCCGCGAATGCCGTTCTCGGGCTGGTAGAGCCAACGGGAAACGGAATGGGTGGCGATTTGTTTGCCATTGTCTGGGATGCAAAGACAAAACAACTTTATGGATTGAATGCCAGTGGACGATCGCCTTACGATCTTACACTTGATTATTTTAAGGAAAACGGCTATGAACGAATTCCTTCCTACGGACCGCTTCCGGTGTCGGTCCCCGGATGCGTCGACGGTTGGTTCGAATTGCACGATAAGTTCGGCACACTACCCATGACAGACGTTTTGAATCCTGCCATTTCATATGCAGAGAATGGATTTCCGTTAACCGAACTCATCGCTTACTACTGGGGCCGTAGCTCCTTTTTAAAGCGTTATCCGGGTTTCGAAGAGATTTTTATGCCAGGTGGTGTAGCACCGAAAAAAGGTGAAATCTTCAAAAATCCATACCTCGCCAATACCCTGCGACTGGTTGCAGAAGGGGGGCGCGACGTATTTTACAAAGGCGAGATCGCAGAGAAAATAGTTGCTTATGTGCGCGAACAGGGCGGATTTCTGAGCATGAAAGATTTTGAGGATCATACCTCCGAATGGGTGGAACCTATATCGACCAACTATCGCGGCTTCGATGTGTGGGAACTTCCGCCAAACGGACAGGGAACGGCTGTATTGCAAATGCTGAACATCCTGGAGAATTTCGACATTGCCGACATGGGATTTGGCTCGCCCGAATACATGCACCTTTTCATCGAAGCCAAAAAACTGGCTTATGAAGACCGCGCCAAATATTATTCCGATCCCGATTTTAATGACCTGCCCATCGAAGAACTTATTTCAAAAGAATACGGAAAAGAAAGAGCTGCCTTAATTGATCCGAACCGGGCAGCACGCTCCTACCCGGCCGGCGAACTCGAACAGGGAAATACCATTTACCTGACGGTTGCGGACAAGGAAGGGAATATGGTTTCGCTCATTCAGAGCAATTACCGCGGAATGGGATCGGGAATGACACCGGGAAAACTGGGTTTTATTTTGCAGGACCGCGGCGAATTGTTTGCACTCGAAGAAGGACATATGAATGTATACGAGCCACACAAGCGACCTTTCCATACGATCATTCCGGCTTTTATTACCAAAGAGGGCGAACCATACATTAGTTTTGGATTGATGGGCGGCGCCATGCAACCACAGGGACACGTGCAGATTGTATGTAACCTCATCGATTTTGGCATGAACCTGCAGGAAGCCGGCGATGCTCCGCGAATTAGTCACGACGGCTCGAGCCAGCCAACCGGCGAAGTGATGAACGACGGCGGCCGTGTTTCGCTGGAAAGCGGTTTTGATTACCAAACCATCCGGAAGTTAATGGGTAAAGGACACCGGATCGGTTATGCACTGGGACCTTATGGTGGTTACCAGGCCATTCTATGGGATAAAGAGAATAAAGTGTATTACGGTGCTTCCGAATCGCGAAAAGACGGGCAGGCGGCAGGATATTAGTTCAATCAGGAAGTTCTCTTCCCTGAAAACAATCGTAAAATTCCATATACGAGGAGCAGAGCAAGAGGTCCGGCCACCACGAAAATGTTGTAATACCAGAAAATTCGCATGGCAAGCTGACCGCCCTGAAATCCCGGTTTATTGGCAAAGGAGAAGGAAAGATTTCCGGATAAAAGAAAACTCAGCGGCAGCCATAAAACCGCAAGCAGCATAAATACCCGTAGGGAAACGTGCATCGCACGGTCAAGGTTGGAAGAGGAAGTAAAAATTCTTCTGAGTCCGAAGTAAATAGCAGCAGGTAAAGCAATCATTCCCAACCAGGTGATTATTGTTCCCCAGGGCAGGCCAAGACTTTCGGACAGCGGGTAAGTTAAAACAGCTGAACCGCTGATCAACAATGCCGCACTTACCATCAGTACAAACAAACTGAGCAGAAAAAGTGCGAAACGGTTACGTTGAATCGTTTTCTTTTTCACTTATCCCATCCTCCCTTCTTCATGAACAATCTCGTATTTAATGCCCTGGTTATCCTTGAAAAATAAGGCATAATATTTTTCGCCGTGCTGCGGGTAAAACTTTGGTGGATCGACAATAGTTGCTCCTGCAGCAGCGATCTCCGGATAAAGCCGGTCGACTTCATCCCTCGATTCAGCTCTAAAAGCCAGGTGGTGTAAGGCACCTGGTTTGCGGCGATGTATGATTTCATCTTTAAATATTTCCCGCGGTGAGTTGATACTGATGATCAGGTTAGCGTGGTAATATTCCACTGCGTCGAATTCGTGTTCAGGAACCGTTCCTTTTGATTTATGATCCAGGCTGAAGCCCAGAACCGGCAAAAAGCGGTCATAAAAAGTTTCTGCAGTGCGCAGGTCTTTTACAGTTATCTGAATGTGATCGATGATCGGTTGCATAATTCCAGGTTTTCATTTTCCGAATAATTCCTGAATTTACGTTTTTATCGGTCATGAAAACCTTTTCCGGCAGGAATTTGTGGAATGTATTTCCCAATTCGGGATTCTCGTGTCTTCGATTGTTTTGCCTGAGAAAAATAAGGCAGGTATCCTTTTGACGACCAGGTGTGACATATAGATCATATCATCGGTAAACATCAGACAAATATGTACCAAACGGTGTGTTCATTCGCATATTATTTGTTTTCGGTGCCACTGCTCTTTCCTCCTTTAGCAAGTAACCAAACGCTAAAGGCCATTTCTCCAAAAATGCTGGGAATAGCCACCAAGGCTAAGAATATGCCAGCAAAATCATCATAATCAGGCAATAAAAAGTGAGCCCAAGTATCCACTATATACATGATTCCGGCCAATGCCAGAAAAAGAGCGATCCATTTAGGCCTGGGAAGAATTTTAGCCAGCAAAATAAGGTGTCCTCCAAAAAAGAATAAACCTATCAACCATATGATCTCAAAAATATCGACATAATAAGTTATATTCTCTCCGGTAGTTTCGTATAACGTGAGCACAAGTGCAAACACGGCTATACCCATAATTACAGCATGCATTATTCTTAACCAGGTACTTAACTCCGTCAGATAATGCTCGCGATAGAGCTTAAAAAGTCCCCAGGCTACTACCACATCAAACAAAGCCGTAACCATAAACGCCAGTATTCCGTAACGTACCATCATGTTTCTCTGAAGAATCGTTTCCAGTGGATTTTGTTTTAATGCTTCGAGCATAAAGAAATTGGCAAAAATGGCGGCAAAGAAAATAACCAGGTAGCTTACACCGGTGATGATCGAAAGTTTTCTGGATGTCATAGTTGTTAGCTTTTGAAATTAAGGAATCCGTTAATTTATAACTTAAAATATAACTTTTTGTTTACAGGCTTACGTCCTCAGTTCTGCCCGCTTGTAAATTCCTGACTCTGTCGAGTCGTTCAAGGTTTGAATGAAAGGAAAATATAATTTCTTCGATCAGGTATTCATTGACTTTAAAAAGCTGGCATAACCCATCGAATCCTCCAGCTTTAGGAAGCCAGGTCCAACAATTTCTGAAATAAAAGCAGCATCTAAAGCAACAAACTCATCGCCAAACCACTCCAGGTTAAAACTGAAAAACAAGTGGTCGTTTACTTTGATCCGACTGTATTCCAACTGGCAACCACTATCAACGATTTCCGTAATATCATAAAACTGAATCTTACCGTGTAATCCGTTTACCAGCTTAAGCGCCATGCGTTCCTTGTGCACTTCCAGCCACTCCGGGTTAAATCTGTTTTCAGCAGTAATCTCATTGCTCAGGCAATCGTACGAATCCAACTGAAAACTCCATCTTATCCACTCTTCCAGATGACCTTCGATCTTTGGGGCAAAACGTTTTATTCCCAACTGGCCGACCTTGTGTTTGATCTCTATTTTTCCTTCCCTGATTTTCAATGCCATATCCGGAGTATCCAAAGCTATAAGATAATAGTCACTTCGCGGAATGATGTTATTAAAACTCAATCCCTGTGCAGCAAACCACTTTATAATAGCCGTACTTTCCTTTTGGGTAAACCACCTTATTTCTTTGCTTTTATACATTCAGACGCAGTTTTCAACGCCAATATCAATTGAAGAAGCGGTTATTTTGTTATTCCTAGTTTCATTTTAAGTTGTTCAACATTTAGCTTCATTAACCAGATATCGAAACTTCCGGCACGTGTACTGATAAATGCTATTTCCCGGCCATCAGGTGACCAACTTGCACCTTCATTCAATGCGTTAGAAGTAACGGTAAGCGGAAGCGAAGCACCTCCGGATGCCGGCATAACGTAAATTCCCATTGATCGGCCCTGCATGGCGCCATATGCCAGTATTGAACCATCAGGAGAGAGCGCAAGGTACCGGTAAAAGTTATCGGGAAGTCCCATGATTTGTTTGCATTCTGATCCGTCGTAAGCAATTTGCCACACGGTCGATCTTTTGCTTTGCCGGTTCATCAAACTGAACAAAATGGATTTCCCGTCACGCGACCAGCATCCAGGAATGAGCAAAAAGCTGTCCTGCTGATAGATTCGTTCAACCTTTTCGGTAGTCAAATCATAGGTAAACAATGAATATTCCGAATCCTTGAAGGCAATCTTTGATGCGCAGGGCGACCAGCAGGGTAATCCGCCGTTGTGAATCCGTACTGAATCTGGGAGAAAAGAAATTATTGTTCCGCTATCGGCGGAAATCATTTGAATACTCTTGCCTGTATCCGCATCAAATACAATAAAACGACCATCAGGCGACCAGTTTGGATGTTCAGCGATTCCCTTAAAAATTTGCTTTACTCCGGTTCCGTCCGGTGAGATTCTCCATAATCCATTTTTATCCCTGGAATCGTTCAGATCGGAATGCTGGAAAACAATAAATTTTCCATCGGGTGACCAGGTTGGAAATCCTTCCTGTACAGGATCAGAAGTCAGTTGTCTGACTTCGAACATATCCTGAGCCAAAGTGCTGACCGAAAAAATCAACAGGATCGCTGTTAGTACTTGAATCTTAATCATTCGACAGAAATTTAGGTTATCCATTTTAATTAATTGTAACGAGTACGATGATTGCGGAGTTACAATTTTTTACGCACCTTATTCTGTCAAAACTGTTACGCAAACGTCATTTGAAACTACCCATTTGAAATCTTCAATCTGAAATGGTTTGCAGATAAAATAACAGATTCCATCTCCGCGGTGGAGATGGAATCCGGATAATTATCTCTTCTGAATAACTCTATTTCTTAAACAGCGGATCGGCACCAATCGTACCTACCAGATCGGCCAGATATTGTTTCGATTCCACGTGCTTTAACATCGCTTTTGCCTTTGCCAGACGTTCGGCGATGTCCATTTCGTCCACCAAAATTGCATTCTCCCTGTTTTCCATAAAAGCTTTCAGGTAGCTGATCTGTTGCTTGCAGAAAGCCACTTCCTTCTCCTGTTTCAGTCTCAAACGGGCTTTGTACCAGTCGCTTTTTATTACCTCGTCGCGCTCGAACATTCTGCGCAGTTCAGGATGGCTGATGTCTTTGCCTTCGTAATGACCATGAGCCATCACATGCAGCAGCACTTTTAGCGGCGGGATGGCAGCCTCCACACTTCCGTCTTCGAAATAAGGCTGTGCAGCGCGTTGCATCGCTTCGGTTATGTTATTAATTCCGTCGACATAATCTTCCAAACCCTGCAATTCGGGTTTCAGCATCCGTTCGTTGAAAACGGCCAAAGGCTCATCGAATAAGCGGTTCATACAGCGGAAGGCAAAGTTTTTGGTAATCCGGTAGCCCAAACGACTGGCCAGTACTTTCTTGCCTTTGTATTCGAAATCCTCGAGTTTTTCGAGGCTGCCGTTTTCGATCAGCTTCTTCGGATCGCGATCTTCAGGAACAAGACGCGCCCAGATTTCCGGGATCAGGATACTGATATCGTGGTCGAAACGATTTTCACCGCCAATGTATCCGGCGGCAGAACTGAAACCCTGATAGCCGGTTAGTATGTACGAAAGCAAAGCGTTATTCAAATCGGTGGTAGGCACCAGCATATTGAAGGGCCCTTTGGTAAGTGCGCCTTCCAATCCCGCCCCGGTTGTCGATGGCGATTTGCCGGTGATACTGGCAATGAAATCCATGAACAGTTCCGGCAGTTCCTGGTAATGGATCGGGTTGTAAACAGCCAGCGGGCGAATACCTGCTTTTCTGTCGGCGGGATTATTCCGTCGGCCGGGCAACACGGCATTTACCGGCCAGTGCACCGGATCCTGGGCTTGTACCTTCCTGTAAAGGCGCACACCGATCTCCCCGAGGTAGGAATCCATCGTTTCGTTCTTGAAAATATTGCGTTGCAGGTAACGTGGATTTTTGGTCGGTTCTCCGTTTACAATTCTGGGGTGCGAAGGTGTAACGAAATAATAATCCTGGTCGCTTTCGGCCACCGATTTTATGAATTGTTTTACCGGCCTGGTATATTTCTCGAAGCTTATGGCGTTTTCCACCAATTCTACGGCATTTGCCCTGGTCAGTGGCTCATAATTGGTCAGAAAAGTATGGTTGTCCACAATCTCTTTTTCCGCCTCTTTATCGTAACCGCGTATAACCGCTTCATCGGGGCGCTGGAAGAGGTAACTCTCGCAGTTGGCCACCAGTTTCACACTTTTGTTATCGTATTCCGGATTTAAATTATTCAGTTGACTGGCAGGAACGGTAACCGTCGCCGAAATGTCGTCTTCGGTCTGGATTTTCAGGCTCGGCACAAAATCGGAGCGCAGTTTATGCAGGTACCAGCGTCCCTCCTCATTAAATCCAATCCGCACATAACTGGCGGTTATCGGGTTATGTTTGTAGCGCAGTACGTTCCCCGGACGCCCGTTCACAATTTCCACATTGAAGAGCTCGCGCCATTTCGATCCGAGTTCTTCCTGCCCGCGGTAATGCCGTTTTACAAAAAGCGCCAGTGTGCGCACCGGTTGCGGAATCTCCCTTAGGAATTGGTTGTAAGCTTCGTTGTAGCGATCGGATGGCGTCAGCAGCTTTACGGCAGAACCAAGCGTGCGTTCCTTGCTGAGGAATGAACGTGATTTAGCTCCGGGATGGATTTCCTTCCATCGTGTGGAATAATTGTAATTGATAATTTCATCCACTTTGTTCTCGGCTTCTTCGAGGTTTTCAATATAGAAGGCACCATATTTAATGGCATTCTGCATCGATTTAGAGATTTCGGATTTACCCCCTCCCGAAACCGTACTTGGTTTGTGACAGAACATGCCTTCAGGCGCCGTGTCAATAATACGCCACATCGATTGTGTGGGATGTTTTACCAACTGGAATTTGTGCCCGGTTGGATGCACGTAAACTTTATCAGGCGATAGCTTCAGGCTGAACTGCTTTCCTTTGTAAGACCACGAAACGGCACTCTTCTCGATCTCAATATCCGCGTTTTCCGGGATATAAATGATTTCCGGGTATTTCCGGTCAATGGCGTAATTTCCTTCCTGAACTTCGATTTTATCTGCCAGCAGTTTCTTTACTTCTCCGAACGAATAATGCTGATCGAACTTCTTCGTAAAATTGGCACCAAAGACACTGTCGCTCATGTTTCCACGCGGAAATGCAATGGCACCGCCGGCATGCTCCTCTTCCGCCAGCCCGTAAAGGTTGGTCGAGTAGCTAATCTGCGTTTTGATTTCTTTTTTTGAGTAACCGTAGTAGTTATCGGCGATCAGGGTTACCACTACCCCGCGTTCGTCGCGGCAGGTAATTTTAAAAGCCGAACCGTCGTTGTACAATTCGTTCTCGTCCTTCCAGCACATGCCATCTTTTTTCTGACGCGGTGATGCATCGTCGTAATGCGGCAGGCCAACGTCTTTCTTTTTCAGTGCGGTAAGTTGTGGTGCCAGGATGATACATCCGGTGTGCCCGGTCCAGTGCTCCACATCCAGCGCCGCATCGTTGATGGCCAGCTGGTGGTCGCCGGCATTGCCAAAAATAGTTTCCACAAAATCGAGGTTACTTACCAGGCTGCCGGGAGCAAAAAAACGAACTTCCATCGATTTCTCGCTGATCACGCCTTTCACCTCGGGACAGACCACCGGGCGCAACAACAGGGAGACCATAACATTGGCCTGCTTTTCCTGATTGGCCGTAAAAGGCAGTTGTTTCAGCTCCTCCGAAGGATTCAGCGCCGAATGCAGCAGGTGCGCAAACGTAATTTTTGGTACTTCTTTTTTATCCGGCGGCACCGGCAGTCCGCCACGTACAATGTGGAACGTGCCTTTGGTGGTACGCCGGTCGTGCTTCGGATTGTTCAATACTCCCTGCTTTAAACGATAAGCAGAAATCAGATCGCTTTTAAATTCATTCCCGTCGGGCGGCAAACTCAACTCGCGCGCCATGCCTTTCTGGTTGAGCACCAGCGTACTGTCGGGCAAACGAAATGCCTTATCGAAAGCCACTTCCTTCAGGTAATCGTCCAGGAAATTCTGGATGCGCGTATCGACCGGTGAAAGGTGTCCGCTCAGCAAGCGCGATTTTTCCCTGAAACTGTTGATCAGTCCCTCGGTAAGTGATTGAAATTTTTCGTTGGCAAATTTTTTGCCTGAATCTGAATTATCGATAAAGATTGGTTGTCCTAATGAAGCCAGTTGAAGGTTGATGAACTGGATCATGTCGCGTCGGTCGCGTTTACTTTGTTTTGTAGCTTTCTCACTACTCCAATTTTTCTTCATTTTATACATTTTACAAACAAGGCTTAAAATTACTCAATTCAGAACGATTCTGCATAAACCGTCAATTTTGCGCCTTACGATTTAACAGAAAAAATGCATACTGTTAAGCATTTGCTAACACTGCAATTTATTTTTACGGAAGGTGTCGCACTTTACAAAATCTTCATTATCCGAAATGGAATTGTTATATTGGAGCCAAAAACAAATGAAGCTTATTTCGTGGAATGTGAACGGTATTCGGGCGGTTGCCAAGAAGAATTTTTTCGATGATCTGCCAACGCTGAATGCCGATGTCCTTTGCCTTCAGGAAACCAAGGCCCAGGACGACCAGGTGGCTGAAACACTCGGGGGCCTGGACGGCTACCATGTCTATTCCAATTCGGCAGAACGAAAAGGATACTCGGGCACAGCAACCCTGACCAAAACAGAACCGCTCTCGGTTACCCGCGATATGGGCATTGCAGCGCACGATTCGGAAGGACGCGTGCTGTGTCTCGAATTTGAAAAGTTCAACCTGGTGAACGTTTACGTGCCGAACTCGGGTAACGACCTGAGGCGGCTGGATTACCGCCAGCAGTGGGACCTGGATTTTTACCATTACCTGAAGGAACTGGAGAAAAGCAAACCGGTAGTGGTGTGTGGCGATTTTAACGTGGCACACAAAGCCATCGACCTGGCACGGCCAAAAGCCAACTACAACAAATCGGCAGGATACATGCAGGAAGAGATCGACGGCATGGACCGGTTTACTTCGAACGGGCTGGCGGATACCTTCCGGCACTTTCACCCGGAGCTTACCGACAAATACTCGTGGTGGAGTTACCGGGCCGGAGCACGCGGCAAGAACGTAGGCTGGAGAATCGATTATTTCCTGGTCAGCGAATCGTTTCTGACTGCAGTCAAAAATGCTTTCATCCTCGACCAGATAATGGGTTCCGACCACTGTCCGGTGGGTATCGAGCTAAAATAGAGTTCCTGTGGAACCTTAACAACAAACCAAAACGCCTGACAACTGTTTTGCAATTATGCTTCGTTTATTTCATAAAATACGCCGTCAGCTGTTCAGCGAAAATAAAGTGGGACGTTACCTGCTTTACGCGCTGGGTGAGATTATTCTGATCGTGATCGGGATACTGATCGCAATTACCATCGATAACAATAATGAAGAGCGGAAGATCCGCAAAATGGAACAGGCCTACCTGGTGGGGCTGAAAAGTGAGTTTGAACAGAGCCGGCGAAAGCTGCAAACGCTGATCGAGGTGAACCGCGACAGTTATGCCGATGCGCGGAAAATTGCCAACTACATTTCGAGCGGGACCTTCCCCGAAGAAAAGGAACTGTCGGTGCTGCTTTTTAATGCGGTGTCGTTCGAAATTGCCTACAACCCTAATAATTCGCTGCTCAACGAGGTGATCAGCACTGGTTACCTTAAAAATATCAGGAGCCAGGAACTGCGCCAGGAACTGGCTGCCTGGGAGTCGGTAATTCAGGGCATTCACCGGCAGGAAGCCACCATGCGCGAGCAACGCGAAAAAATACTCGACTTATTCCGCAATGACCAGGGCAGCATTCGAACCATCCTCGACCAGTCGGGCATTTCGGAACAACAAATGGGGATGCCGGCCAGCGGGAAAGCAGTCAGCAATCTGCCCGTCATAAAATCAAGAACCTTCGAAAATAACCTGCTGCCCTATGTGCTTACGGGGATGAACACCGAACAAAACCATTATATTCCGCTTCTTGAGCGGATCAATCGCATCCTGCAACTGATTGATGAAGAGATTGTGAACAGGCCCTGATCCGGCGCCATTCCATTCTTAACATTCGGGAAAAACATAATCAGACAATATTCCGTAGCTTTAAGCACCTTAAATCATCGTCATGAAAAAATCAGTGTTGTTCTGCGTCCTGTTGATTTTTGTTCTGGTGGCCTGCGATAACGAAAAGAACGATCCGGTTGAACCACCCGAAGAACAAGAACTGTACTTCCCTCCTACTACCAACAATAGCTGGGAGACGGTTTTACCTGAAGAGCTGGGTTGGAATACTGCCGCGCTGGATGACCTGTATTCCACGCTAGAATCGAACGGAACACGTGCTTTCATCGTCTTGCAAGACGGCAGAATCGCGCTGGAAAAATACTGGGGCGATAATTTCTTCGGCACTGCATTCACACGCGAATCGCACTGGTACTGGGCTTCTGCCGGAAAAACCATTATTTCATTTTTGATTGGGATTGCGCAACAGGAAGGACACCTAAACATAACGGACCGGACATCGGACTACCTGGGTGCGGGCTGGACCTCGATGGAAGCGGGAAAGGAAAACCTGATCACAATCAGGCACCAGTTGAGTATGACCACAGGACTGGATTACACGGTGGACGATCTCGACTGCCTCGATCCGGAATGTCTGAAATACAAAGCCGATGCGGGCCAACAGTGGTTTTACCACAATGCACCCTACACTTTGCTGAAAGATGTATTAAGCGCAGCCACCGGCGTGGATTACAACCTTTACTGCGACCAAAAGCTGGAAGCCGTTACGGGGATGAGCGGCGTATGGAATTTCACCGGCAGCAACAACGTGTACTGGAGCAAGCCCCGCGATATGGCGCGTTTTGGGCTGCTGATCCTGAACAAAGGGAAATGGGATGAAACGGAGATCATGAGCGACCCGGATTATTTTGTGGAAATGACCAGCAGTTCGCAGAGCCTCAACCCTGCCTACGGTTATTTGTGGTGGCTAAACGGCAAGCAAAAGATTGTGTACCCGGGCCTGCCTATTGCCATAAAAGGACAATTATCGCCCGATGCACAGGCCGACCTGATTGTTGGCGCCGGGAAAAACGGCCAGTTCGTGGATGTTGTTCCCAGCCTGAACATGGTGGTGGTGCGCATGGGCGAAGCACCCGGCGATGTGGCGGTACCCATTGAATTTCATAACGAAATGTGGAAGAAACTCAACCCCGTAATCGGGCGCTAAAATACAATCCGTTTACCTGTAGATCATAAGCCGAAATTGTTTTTTCCTGTTTAAAAATCTATTGTTAAACAGCCGGATTTTGGTTTTTAATAATTATCTTCGAAAAAACCAAGATAACCATTGAATACGCGCCCGCAAATAACGCTTGAATACGGTACACACCGCCAGCAGGATGTTGTTTTGATTCGCTTCGAATACAACCGGCCAATAAACGAAAGGCTAAAAGAATTATTTGGTGCACGCTGGAGCCATTCGCATGGCTGCTGGTTGATTGACATAGATGATTTTCAGTTAGGGCTTTTTTTCGAGGGTTTTAAGGATCTGGCTTATATTAATTATTCGGCGCTTAAAATAAAAACAAAGCCGAAGGTTCCTGAAAAAGTCAGCCGTGATTATTCGCATCGATCAACAACGGAGTTGCCTAAGGGTTATTTTGAACTTTTAAAACAAAAACGATATAGTGAGAATACCGTAAAAACGTACTCTGCCTATTTTAAAGATTTTATGCATTATTTCAGTGAAAGGGATTTAACTGAACTCTCGGTTGAAGAAATAAATGCGTATTTACTGGAACTGATAAACAAATGGAACATCACCACTAGCGAGCAGAACCAACGTATAAATGCCATAAAATTCTTTTATGAAAAAGTTCTGCTGAAAGAAAAACACATATATAATATTGAACGGCCACGCAAAGAGAAAATTCTCCCGGATGTTTTAAGTAAGGAAGAAATTGGAGCTATGTTAGAGGTAACCAACAACCTAAAGCATAAAACAATTATTGGCACTCTGTATTCCTGCGGATTGAGAAGAAGCGAGTTAATTAATTTAAAAATAAAAGACATTGATTCAAAAAGAATGTTGGTACACATTAAGGGAGCCAAAGGAAAAAAGGACCGATATGTACAACTGGCCGAATCTCTGTTGATTTTATTACGGGAATACTACAAAATGTATCGTCCAAACGAGTGGCTTATACCGGGACAAACAGGAGGACAGTACAGTCCTACCAGTGTTTTAAACATTGTAAAAAGTGCTGCAAAAAAAGCCGGTATAACAAAGCGGGTAACGCCGCATATGCTGCGTCATAGTTTTGCTACGCACCACCTGGAGCAGGGAACGGATTTAAGATACATACAAGTTTGGCTTGGACACGAAAGTTCGAAAACAACGGAGCGTTATACCCATGTATCGCAAAAGAATTTTATTAAATTTAAAAATCCTATGGATGATATATTATGATAACAGTTCTTGCACACCAAATACGGTGCTATAAAATCAATAATAAATATGGATATAATAGATATATAATCCATAAACACCTTGCACATACGTTAACGGCAAGCTGAAAAATTTTAAAAAACATTAGAATAAAACTTAAACTAATGTCATGAAAAAACTAACAATTCTAATTATATTATCTGTGATAAACCTTTTTAATGTCGATGCTCAAAACTTTACTTTTATTTTCAACCCTAAGGAAACAAGTAATGACATTGATAGTATTAAAGCAAATGTTCTTACCACTGGTAAGAATTATATCAGTATAGGCTCGAATCAAATATCATTTACAATAACTTCTGTTAATATCAATTCAATTCCAGATAATATTTCTGTTTATCCAAATCCGTTTGACGGACAAACTCAAATCCAATTCTATTCGCCGCAGGATGATGATGTTAGAATTACACTTTTCAATGCTGCTGGTCAAATATTAGCGTCATCACAAAAGAAAATAAATCAAGGATTACAAAAATTAAAAATTACAACAACTTGTCAGGGTGTTTGTATTATTAATTTGACTGGTAATCATACCAAATTTTCACAAAAAATATTGGTAACTAAAAGTGGAAAAAATAATATTATTGAATTCATTGGAATTAATTCACAAGAAGTTCTGGAAAAATCCGCGGTTGAGGAAAGTTCAAAAGTGGTACATTTTTTTATTTACTCAAGTGATAACATTACAAAAATTGCAGACACCTTATCAATATCAAAAACTTATGAAGTTGAGTTCTATGAATGCAAGGATGCAGATGGTAAAAATTATCCGGTAGTTCAAATTGGTGGACAGTGGTGGATGTCAGAAAATCTAGCTTATTTACCTCTGGTTGACTCATCAAAAAACGTTTCTCAGACTGAACCATTTTATTATGCGTATGGTTACGAGGGGAAAAATGTAAGCGAAGCCAAAGCAACCGATAATTACAAAACATTCGGTGTACTATATAACTGGCCTGCCGCCCTTAATGCCTGCCCTGATGGTTGGCACTTACCAACACATGAAGAATGGAAACAGTTGGCTCAATATATTAACAACCAAAAAGATCTACACAATGATTCTACTAATTTTTGGAATGATGTGGGAACGCATTTAAAAGCAATAAACGGATGGATTGATAATGGTTTAATTCCACTGATTCATGGTACAGATAATTTTGGTTTTTCTGGCCTTCCGGGAGGCTTCTGTTATTTTCTAGGAGGTATCGCCGGAATTGGCGAAATAGGTCACTGGTGGAGTTCTACTGAATACGATTATGATAGCGCCTGGCGCGGGTACTTGAGAGGTAATAGCCATGTATTCTACCAGAGCCACACTCGCAAGGAATCCGGATTTAGTATTCGTTGTGTTAGAGATTGACGAGTAACATGAAATTTGATTTATAACCTCTTCTATTTTGAGAAACTTACATTAAAAATAAAATGTTTGAAAATAAAACCCAGCCGTTAACACGGTACATATTGCAGGGCGGGGTTCGGTGGTACGCCAACTGCGGTTTCTCGTTTCGCAGTTCCGTGTCCTCCGGACAGGAACGCTCTCCGAAATCCACCCCGCCAACATGTACCAACCGTTAGGCAAAATAGTTCGAAATCATAAATATATACACATGAAAACTTTGACCATTTTTTTGCTGATAGTTATTCCAGGGTATTTATATTCTCAAACTGATGATTCGGTTACAGTCGATACAACCTCTATCAATAAATCTATATATGTAATTACTATTAGTGGTGGTGGAAATATAGGAGTATTGAAAGGTGAAGATGGCATTTTAATAATAGATACACACGTAAAGCAGTCCACTGAACGGATTCAGAATACAATCTCTAATATCAGTAATGAACCTGTAAAATACGTCATTAATACCCATTGGCATTGGGACCATGTAGAAGGTAATGAATCATTCGGACAGGATGGTAGCTTGATAATAGCTCATGAGAACTGTAGAGCCCAATTGACAAAAGATCATGTATTTCCAATTTTTAACTATCATCAAGAATCAACCTCTCCTAATGGTCTGCCTAAACTAACTTTCTCTGATTCAATGACATTATACTTTAATGATGAAACTGTACATCTAAGTCATTTCGGAAATGCCCATACAAACAGTGACGCAATAATACATTTTAAAAAATCAAACGTCTTTCATTTAGGTGACATTTTTGTCAGGTATGGAATGCCATTCATAGATGTTCCAAATGGTGGTGACATTGATGGAATGATTTCGACTTGTGAACGAATAATATCTATTACCGATGATAACTCAATAATTATTCCTGGACACGGTCCTATTTCCAATAAAAACGATCTTATCAATTACGTAGAAATGCTAACAACAATTCGAGATAGGATTTCTAATGGAATCCAAAAAGGATATAGTTTAGAACAAATAATTGAAATGAAACCAGCTGATGAGTTTAACTCTATTGTGGAGAAGGATAAATTCATAGAGTTGTACTATAATTCATTAAAGAAGAATAACTAATACTTTGCCTAACAATGGTAACCGTTGCACAACCCATTAATTTTAAGATACTGTTAAAACCACATAGATAAAGGAGCTGTTCTCTTACGTTTTAGGAGGACTTATCGTTTTCAGCAAAAGCTAAATTCCGGTGACAATACGGGCTTAAAATCCTTGATTTTTAACCTGAGAGACGAAAAACTAAAAGCAATGGCCATTGCCATAGTTTTTATTTGTTTCC
>Ga0207832_100083_pt1 | contig 80464 bp, 63 predicted proteins | sample TtanPargueraPR_3_FD_187743 | JGI IMG/M metagenome (GOLD analysis project Ga0207832, IMG submission 187743) | Aerobic enrichment media microbial communities from Bioluminiscent Bay, La Parguera, Puerto Rico - Tt and P1 (4) (SPAdes) | ecosystem: Environmental > Aquatic > Marine > Unclassified ...
ATTCAACCACCGCGACGAAGACCTTTATCCGTTGATATTAAAGCTGTTACAGACGACTCACGTTGAGGAAATAGCGCAATAATTGGTCCGATCTAAGTACGTATTACCCAATGTTTTTGTTTCCAACCGGATGGCAGCCATCGAAATTTTCGGCACGGGAGGGAAGAAAGCGCCCAATCCGGCAAATTGGGAAAAGGACGGCCACGTCGAGATCGCCCACAACACCATTCTGTTCACATGGAGCAGGCGGAAGGATTTCCAGGACATGGGCTACGGGGTGCGGGTTATGACCAAGTTGTCCTATGACATTCATCACAATATCATCGGCGGCAATATCATGGCCGGCGTGGACAATAGCCGTTTCAACAAGGATGAATGGCTGAAGCTCAACAACAATATCTTCTTTGTGAACAAGGGTGGGGACCTCGAGTACAGTCCTGAGAGCAACACCAAGGAGCTCATTAACGCTGACGAGTTCGAGGATCTTGAGTTCGCCAGCGTCGAGGGAAACCGGAATATGATCCCGGAGGGACTGCCGGTCGATAAGAACTACCTGCAGGGATATCTCAGTGCGCGGTACAGCGAACAGACCGATCTCGACCGCGATTCCCCCGCAAATCAGTGGCGATCGATGCTCGGGCTGAATCTCCAGGGAACAATGACTTCGAAGGCCACGATGTACGGCAACCGCTATCCCTGGAAGAAGGCGCTGGAACTGTTCGGTGCCGTACCGGGGTACGGAGCGCAGCACATGCGGTAATAACTTCCCCGGTCCTTCACTGCATCAAAAACGAAAAACCCCCTCAACTGAGGGAGCCCCTCAACTGAGGGGCTTTCTTTGTGCGGGACTTCATCGCCTCATTCCGCAACTTGTGCGTTGATCCACCGGGGGAGATGAGATTCGTTTTCAGGGATTTGGTACAATTGAAAAACTGCTGAAGGTTGATTTTTCAGGGTAGATCATCTGATTCAGATCGTCATTTCGGTTTCATTCAACCTGAAATGGCAGAATTCCCGCACGTTGCTGTATCCGTATCCCGTCGCATGACGGACTGTGGATGAATTTTGACAAATCCGTGACACCATCGGTCATGGAAATTGCCTACTTCCCGGTGTGCGAGTGCCAGCGTATCCACACCTTATCAGAGCATCAGATGAAAACGAGATCTTGCATGATTGTCACAGCAGCCTGCCTCTGTCTGTTCCTCACGGGCGGATGCAACGAAAGCGAGGTTGTGAATCCTGCTCCCGATGATGGCGAAACTGTCGAGGTCGAATCGACCTGGGACATCATTCTTACGGGGGATGATACGCTTCATGCCGAATTCTCCTTAGTGAGGGCTGAGGCAGCAGGATCCAGTTTGCGCACCGCGCGCCTGGACCTGCCAGATCGCTGCATCACACTGTATGGCGCCGCTTCCGGGATCAGTCCGAGCGCCGGTAGATTCGCCGCTCTTGATTCCAGTGGTGTCCTTCGCTGCAATGGCGGCATCGATAGGTTCTGTTTTGTGAGTACGAAAACCATCCTCGCCGTGAATCGTGCGGAACTCCATCGTTCTACGGACGGGGGATGGAACTGGACATCGGTTACGCCACCGGCACCGAACATGGGAACCGCCATCTACTCCCATTCCGGCAATACATCCGGGCTGCTGTTTGCAGGACACACGGGCTCTTCCCCACACGGAGGAATTTCCCTGTCTTCGGATCAGGGTCGGAACTGGGCATGGATTGGACCCGCTGGCATGAGTGTATGGTTGCTCGAAGTCAATCGGCAAACCGGGACGTTATTTGCGATTGTGGGCTATTATGGAGATATGGACGTGTATCGTTCCAGGGACGCAGGTGTCACATGGGAGAAACGGTACACCGCAGCATGGACACATCCATATTCCGGGGCGGATGACGCGGGAGGAATTTACATTTGCTCACATTCTGGCAGAATCGTGCAGTCTCGGGATGACGGGGAAAGCTGGTCGGAGACATCGATTTCACCCGCATGCGATGTCATCCATTGTTTCGGTGTAAGTGGCGACGGCCTGCTCCTTGCCGCCGGAATCGTCGGTGGAGCGTTCATGTCCACCGATCGCGGAGCGACCTGGAGCAATGTTAAATCTGGGCTGTCTGGCGTGGCGACTCTGGAAAGCGCTCTTCCACTTGGCAATGATCGCTGGTTGCTGGGATCCAGCAGGGGATTATACGGCAGAAGGACATCCGATGAAGAATGGACACGTATGGCGCCTGCACTGGACAATCTCGGTATCGGCGGAATCTCCAAATCCCCTGACGGCAGCATCTGGCTCAGTGGTGACAGACACATCTACTGCTCCACGGATCAAGGTGAGACAGCTTCACGTATGGATAGAGAACCTCGTTTCTGTACGCTGGAATACAAAATCGAAGCGGATAGTATCACGGGAGTGTATACGGAAGAAGAGTTCGAGAATAGACTGCGCAAAGTATGGGCACTCCATGGGAGGCGCGTCGCCCGGTAATGTTTCATAAGCCGGTCAAGCACCCCCCCCGAATCAAACGAAGACGAGTCGATCGATGGTAAACCACGGTGATAGATTGGAGACAGTGAATAGAGGAGAATCATGAAACTGCGTTCCGTTTGGCGCCATGCTCGCACACTTTTTCTCGGATGTGTCATTGCCTTTGCTGGCTGCAGCGGAAGCGATGAACACGCACCGACTGCCCCGTCTCTACCAGAGAAGGGCTACGTTTGGCGGTTCGAAACGGGATGGTCCATTTTCTCCTCACCTGCGGTATCAAACGGTGTCGTCTATTTCGGGAGCTCTGACAGTCGCCTCTATTCTGTGGATGCGTCCAGCGGACAGAAGCGATGGGAGTTCAAACCATATCCGGGTGGCGAATTTTCTTCTTCACCGGCTGTCTCAGACGGTGTCATCTATGTCGGGTGTGATGACCACAATCTCTACGCGGTGGGGTCATACTACGGGGAGAAGCGATGGACGTTCAACACCTTCTTTGGAGCGATTCAATCGTCTCCGACCGTCGTAGACGATGTGGTGTATGTCGGATGTGACGATGGTCGACTGTACGCAGTGGACGCCCAGAGCGGCCAGGAGAGATGGCAGTTCGCAACAGGATCGACATGGAAATTCGCAAGGGGAGCGCAGGTGAAATCGCGTCCAGCTGTCTCGAACGGTCTGGTTTACTTCGGAAGCAGTGACAGCTGTCTCTACGCGGTGGATGTCCATTCTGGGCAGCAGCGATGGAAGGTCAGGACCGAGGACGCGGTCTGGTCTTCACCCGCCGTCGTTGATGGTACTGTCTACGTCGGAGGCAGAGATTCACATCTCTACGCAATGGATGCACAGAGCGGGCAACTGCGATGGAAGTATAAAACCAGGGGGATCGTTTCTTCCTCACCGGCAGTTTCCCGCGGTGTGGTATACGTCGGAAGCAGAGACAGCTCCTTCTATGCCGTGGATGCCCAAAGCGGGAGCATGCTATGGGAGTTCCGAACAGCAGGAGAAATCTACTCCTCACCTGCGGTATCGGATGACGTGGTCTATTTCGGAAGCGGGGATCGAAATCTCTACGCAGTTCATGCAATGCTTGGTCAGGAGCTGTGGAGATTCAGTACGGGCGGTGGCGTTCATTCCTCTCCGACGGTGATCAATGGGATGATTTACTTCGGAAGCTATGACAACTGCCTCTACGCGTTGGAAAAATAGATCATTCGCAAGATGAGGGGCTTTCGGGGGCTTTGCGGGACCTCATCGCCTCATTCCGCAACTTGTGTCTTGATCTGCCAGCGGAGATGGGGCTTATTTTCAATGAACTGGATCAGCTGACAAATCTACTGGTCCCAACATGAGGCAGGAAAAATAGGCGAATCTTTGCATTATTCATGGCCTTGATGTATACTGAGCCGAACAGCCGTAACCGACAATTAGACGGAGCAGTAACCGACAAATAGACGGCACTGTGACCGGCATTCGGACGAAGCTGTATTCGACAATCAGGCAATGACGAGTCAAATGGATACCACGTACCCGGCTGAGAGAAACGAGATCTATCCCCGCACGGTTGCGAAGGTGCTCGCCGAGGCGATGGCCGACACACCGGTGGTGTGTATACTGGGTCCCAGGCAGAGCGGAAAGACCACACTTGCCCGAAGTCTTGATCCGGATCGCAGGTACATTAGCCTTGATGAGCAGAACTACCTGCAGCTTGCGCTGGACGATCCTGCTGGTTTTATTCGCGGGCTTCCGGATACGGTGACGCTGGATGAAGTCCAGCGCGCTCCGGGATTGCTCATACAAATCAAGAGGGCAGTCGATGAAGACAGACGACCGGGCCGTTTCCTCCTGACGGGATCGGCGAATCTTCTGTTCTTGCCCCAGGTTTCAGATTCTCTGGCTGGACGCATGGAGATTGTGCATCTCCATCCGCTTACCGAAGCGGAGAAAGAGAGGAATCCCGGAAATTTCCTGCGCATTTTCCTCGATGGTGCGCTGAAACCCGGCATTGGTACGGAACGGGACATGCAGACATCACTTGCTGAGCGGCTCACAGCCGGTGGATACCCTGAACCGAACAGGAGAAGTGCGTCCCGGGCCCGACGCTGGCACCGACAGTATCTTCAATCATTGATCAATCGTGATGTTCGCGATATCGCGCGCATTAAGGACAGCAGCGAACTGGCGCGACTGCTTGAGCTGCTGGCTCTCCGCACGGCCGAACTTATCAATGCGAGCGAAATTGCACGTGGACTTGGCCTGCACAGGGAGACCGTAGACAACTATATCGCAGTGCTTGAGCGTCTCTTCCTCGTTCGGAGACTCCCGGCATGGCACAACAGTCCCGGACATCGGTTGATCAAAACTCCGAAGATTCATGTTTGTGACAGCGGTCTCGCGGCAACACTGGCCGACCTCACGGCAGCAGACTGGTTTGAACAGCGGGAACGAATGGGCCATCTTCTCGAGTCTTTCGTCGTTCAGCAGATCATGGCCCAGGCAGAATGGACAGACTCGGATCTTCGGTTCTGGCACTATCGTGATAAGGACGGCAAGGAGGTAGATCTGGTCATCACTCGCGGAAAGAAGACCTGGGGAATAGAGGTCAAGGCTTCGAGTGCCGTACACCGAAAGGATGTCAGAGGCCTTGAACTGCTGGCCGCGCGCTGCGGCAAGCACTTCCAGGGAGGAATGCTGCTCTATGACGGGAAGGATGTTCTTCCCCTCGGTACACAGAATATTCTCGCTGCGCCGATCAGTAAGCTATGGGAACTGTAAGAAGATCGAGATAACGCTGTGGGGGACGGTATTCTAACCTTAAGACAAAAGCCCCTCATCTGAGGAGCTTTCTGGGACTTGCGGGACTTCATAACCTCATTCCGCAACGTGTGTTTTGATCCGCCGGGGGAGATGCGGCTTATTGTCAATGAAATTGCGCAGTTTCGAGCACTGATCTCATGAACACTGTGCGTTCATGATAAATCCCGTCGCCTTCGCAAAATGGGAACTCCCTCCTATATAAATGGTCATGACCTCCTATTGTGCCTTCCTGCCTTCCTTCCTAATCTGCCTGCAGTCACAATCACATTTGCCAATCGACTGCTCAATTGAAGCCAGGAAACACATCCATACAGGAATGCACGAGCCATCACTACTTGAAGGAGGAGAACGATGAAAACGCTATGGACAATGATCGCGATGACAGTGCTGCTCACGGCAGCGGTTTTTGCACAAACTGCACCTAACCCCGTGCTGATCAAGAATATCACGACATGGGACGACAATACCGTCGTGGAACCCTGGAACAACTGGGTCACGCGGGACGTGGCCGACGGCCTTATGTATTTCCAGGTCTGGGAAGGACCCAGCTACCACCGTATCTATCGCACGGACGGGACCGCGGCCGGGACATATGTCTTTGCCGACCACCCCTTTCTCGGGCTGTGGGGGTTCAAGATGATCGATGGCATCGGTTACTTCGAGGGTATGGATCAATATACGGGAGTCGAACCCTGGCGTTCGGACGGGACATCGTCCGGCACATATCAGCTTGCCGATTTCGGAAGTGGCACACTGGGTGTACGGGGAGGAATGGACTTTACCCCGCTGAACGGCAAGGTGTATTTTCCCGTTTCAGTACCAAAAGTCAATGGTGCCAGTCAGACCGTCAAGGTCGACCATTACCTCGTGGAGACCGACGGCACGCAGGGAGGCACGGTGACTGTATGTGCGGTGCCCTGGAGGGATGATGCCGTCACTCTCACTCCGCTGGGAAACAGTCTTCTTGTTGAGACCTACGATCTGTGGAGCTCGGACGGTACTCGAGGCGGGACTGTGGAGCTGATGGATATCTGTCCGGCATTTCCGACGCAGAGCTGCATCCAGTATCCCTACTCACCGTTTCCGGCAGTATACTATGATTGGATCACATTATCGCCCCTTGTAGTCAACGGTGTGTATTACATTCGTCTTTCGGACGGTGTGTACGGGGACGAGCTCTGGAGAAGCGACGGAACCCCGGCGGGGACGTATCGTGTCACCGATATCAATCCCGGCGGGGGAAGTTCCTGGCCGTGCATGTTGACGCACATGGACGGATATATCTACTTCGCCGCGTATGATCCCGAGCATGGTATGGAACTCTGGCGGACCGACGGCATTCCGGGGAACGAAGAGCTCGTTGCCGATATCAATCCGAATGGTCACTCCCAACCGTACTGGATCACTGCTGTCCAGACAGCACAGGGGAGCCGATTGTTCTTCAGTGCGGACAACGGCACGGACGGCCGAGAGCTCTGGGTAAGCGACGGGAATCCGCAGGGCTCAGGGACGTTCATGGTGCATGACATCAATCCGGGTTCGGCTTCCTCGGATCCCGATTACACGAAGTATACCTTCGACGGCAACCGCTGCGGGGACGAAAAGTACGCACTGAAGATTGCCTCCTTTAACGGCAGGGTGTATTTCGCTGCGGATGACGGTCAGAACGGCGTCGAGCTCTGGCAAAGCGATGGAACCCTGAACGGTACACAGCGGGTCGTCAATATGAATCCGGGCGGGAGTTCCTATCCGCATTACCTCACCGAGCTTAACGGCAAGCTGCTTTTTTTCGCCGGGACGCCGCAGTACGGCTACGAGTGGTATTCCTATGATCCCTCGCAGCCAGTGAACTTCGTCACCAATACGCCGCCCGTGGCCAGCTTCACTGCCACCCCCGACAACGGACTCGCACCGCTGCTGGTCGCCTTCGACGGCAGCGCATCGAATGATCCGGACGGGACCATCACCACCTACGAGTGGGATTTCGGTGACGGGAGCACAGCTACCGGCGTGACGGCGAGTCATAGCTATCCCTATGTCGGCACATATACGGCAACATTGACCGTGACGGATGACAAGAATGCAACGGGAACGACTTCCCTGCCCATCATTGTCACTACGAAGCCGCCACTTGCAAGCTTCACCGCGACGCCGACGAGCGGGGACGCTCCCCTCACGGTGTATTTCGATGGTTCGGCTTCGTCTGATCCAGATGCGGGAGGCGGCATCATTTCCTATGACTGGGATTTCGGAGACGGGAATTCCGGAAGCGGCGCAATGATATCCCATACCTATCAGCTTGCCGGAACCTACACGGCGACACTGACTGTGACTGATGCAGCAAATGCCACGGACGATGCTTCGACTCCGATCACCGTCAACTCCACGGGCGGAGCGGACATCTATGTTGATCAGCAGAGCATTGCACGCGTGACACTGCCCGGCAATCGGACGGCCGCGCAGTCCACAATGATCATCAGGAATAACTTTGACGTGGTCCAGGGCGCAGTGGTGTGCGCCTCGTACACGGGTCCCACCAGCGGCACGGTATCCGGCACTACGGACGCCTCCGGCAGCGTGACGCTCGAAACGGCCAGCACAAAAAAGGATCTCAACCTGGACTGGTGCTTTACCGTGACCGACATCCAGCTTACGGGATACACGTTCAACGAACAGATGGGCGTGCCGTATGCGTGCGAGGGGAGCAGCCCGAAGCGCAGTATCCAGCCTCCGGCTTCCTGCCTCCTGCACGCCCCGTATCCGAATCCGTTCGGCGCGGGTTCGCTCGCGGGAAGCGGAGCGACGCAGATCCGCTTCGATCTGAAGGAGCCGGCGCACATCTCCCTGCGCGTGTACGACGCGCTTGGCCGTATCGTGGCGACGCTGTCGGACGAGATGCACGCGGCGGGATCCCATGCCGCGCGGTTCCAAGCCGGAGCCCTGCCCTCCGGCACGTATTTCCTGCGCCTCTCATCACCGGAGGGCGTGCAGAGCGTGAGAGTTGTTGTACAGCATTAAACGTGAACGAAGAAGCGGGGGCCGCAGTTGTGGCTCCCGTTACTGTAAGCAACCACACGCTTCACAGTAGTTGAAAGCATTGACATTATATTCGGTGATGACGATATTTCAGATATCATCATCATAATATAGCGTTGTATCGGCTGCTGACTGCAGGGATTGTTACACCAGTGGAAGAATTCTCGATTCCCGTACGCACCATAAGAGCGATCTGCACTGACACGTGAAGGAGGAACGAATATGCACACGGAGATACGGAGACATAGTCGTTTACTGCTTTTATTTGTTTTGCTGGGAGTGGGGACTTGGCAAGGTGCTGTTGCCCAACCCCATATCGTCGACAGTCTCAAGCGGGAATTGAACCTCGTCACAGACGATACGCTCGCTGTCCATTTCCTCTGCGAACTTTCCGACCTAATGCTGGAGAGGGATCTCGACTCCGCATCGATGTACATACACGAAGCATATGTGAAGGCGAAACATGCGAATTTCCAGCGGGGAGTCGCGTGGGCGCTTCGGTTAAAGTGCGATCTCCTGACGAGCAGCGGAGACATTGACAGCGCCATCCAGTGCTGCGAAGAGAGTATAAAGATTTCCGAAGCCTTGCATGATCAGCAAGCGATTGCAAACTGCCTGTTACGATTGTCAATCCAGCGCAGGAATCTTGGCGCAACGAAGGAGGCCCTGTTGCTCGTTGAGCGTGCGACCAGGATGTTCGAGGCCATCAGGGACACCAAAGGAACGGCGCAGGCGCTGCGGATAATGGCTGGTCAACGTATCGACGGCGGACAGATCTCCAGCGGTCTGGAGTACTTGCGTCGGAGTATAAGACTCTCAGAGAGAGAGCACGATCAGGTGGAGATTGCGAAATGCCGATACATACTCGGTAATTACCTCTCTCATCGAGGCCCTATCGACAGTGCGCAGGTAATACTCGAACAGAGCCGTACGATTTTTGAAGCAAAAGGTTATCTGTTCCGGGCAGCATATTGTTTGAGGAGTATCGCTACTACTCTCAGGCTTCAGGGAGACATGCAGCGAGCACTTACATATTATCAGCGCAGTCTTGCATTATTGACGCGTGGCAGTGACATGCTTGGAGCCCTGGAAACCCGAATCCAGTATGCAATATGCATATCACGTGTCGATGGAGGGCGGGGGCTGGCGGAAATGAAAAGGGCACTTGAACTGTCGAAAGAATATGGGCTGTCACGTAAGGTCGTCTTTTGCCTGACCAATCTGGGGAATATGTACCTTGAACAATCCGTTTATCCCAGCGCGCTAAACTACCTGCAGCAGTCACTGCGGATGTGCGAAACAGGAGATAATCCGGCAATGCTCTCACATAACCTTTCACTCCTTGGGCTGACTGCATTTCGGCTGGGCAGAACGGATGAAGCCCGAACATATGGATACAGAAGCCTGGAGATCGCTGACAGTCTGGGGGATGATATCGAACGATACAACGCCTACCAGATTCTTTCGCTGGTCGCAGAGATAGATGGAAAATATCAGGAAGCTTCAAGATGTCTGCAGAGGCAGGAGGAACTCGCAGTTCGGATGCAACTGCTTTCCGTAATTCCTGATATAAATCTGCATGTTGGATCTTTGGCCGGGCAAATGGGCTTGTATTCCAGTGAACTGGAGCATTATCTGCAGGCGCTCAAATGGGCGGAAAAATTGAATGACCGCTGGGCGCTTCTCCACACCTATAGGAATCTTGGGAGTTACTATCATTCACGAGGCTCCTGCGATGCTGAAGCGGAACAATATTACCTGAAGGCAATTCAGCTGGCAAAGGAACTGAAGAATAGAGAGGGAATGATGCTCAATTATCTTGGACTGAGCAGCCTGTATTGTTCGCAGAAAAAGTATGATGATGCGGAGCGGAATGGGAAATTCGTTATCGCACTGGCTGAACGCGCTGGAAATCAGGAGGGATTGGCCGATGGGCTCAACTGTCTTGCGCAATGCTACGTCGCGCAGGAACGCTTCAACGACGCGCTTCCACATATGCTGCGTGCTCTGGCAATCCGAATGGAAATGAAATCCACAGTAAAGGTGGCGTATTCCCTTAGTGAAATCGGGTGGATGTATCATAAGCTAGGGGATAACGCCGCGGCAATCGATCACCTTTCCAGAGCCTTGAGCGTGGCGGAGGAAACCAGTGATTTTTGTGTGTTAAATACAGCCCTGCTGCGGCTGCACACCGTGTATATAGCGATAGATGATTACAAGAATGCCTATCAGTACTACCATCGCTATATCAGCCACAGAGACAGTGTGCAGACTACTGAAGACCGAAGGAAATGCGATTCACTCATGGTAAAGTACGAAACCGCCGAGCGCGAACGCGAGATCGAAAGGTTGGAGAGTGACCGGGCGCTGCAGTCCCTCGAACTCGCCCGCCGCGACGAAGCCCTGCGTCGGCAGGACCTCGAACGGCTCCAGCGCCTGCAGGAAATAGAACTCCTCTCACGAACCGCGGAGTTGCAGCAGATGGATATGGATATGACGGCGGCAGAGCTCCGCAGCAGGGAAGCGGAAACAGCTCAGAAGGAGCAGCATATTCAATTGCTGGAGAAGGACCGCAAGCTCAAGGCCGCGAGCCTCGACCAGGCAAACATGCTGCGCAATGGCGCCTTCCTCGGTGTGCTGCTCATCCTCATTCTCAGTGGTGTAATTTACCGCCATCTGCGTCAGAGGAGGCGCGTGTCCGAGCTCCGAACGGCGGTGGCGGAGTCGCGCATGCAGGAGGCGGAAGTGCAGGCGCTGCGCGTGCAGGCGGAGGCGGAGAGGAAGGAAAAAGAGGTGCAGCAGAAATTCTCCCACAGCCTACTGGAGTCACAGGAGATGGAACGCCAACGTATCGCCGCGGAGCTGCATGACAGCCTCGCGCAAAAACTCATTGTCATCCAGAACCGCTCCCAGTTGGCGCTGCGTCAGAGCGAGGATGCGGCGCATCTGGCCCGCCAGGTGAACGAAATCTCCCGCGCAACCCTGGAGACGCTGGACGAGGTGCGGGGGATTTCCCACAACCTGCGGCCGCCGATTCTTGACAGGTTCGGGATCGCCCGTGCAGTGGAGGAGATGGTGGATGAACTCAATGAAACGTCCGATACAACGTGGACCACCGAACTCGATGTACCCCGCTACAGCATTCCCCCAGCCGTACAGATCAATGTCTATCGCATCATCCAGGAAAGTGTCAGCAATATCCTGCGCCATGCCGACGCCGCGCATGCCGCGATACGCATGCACCGGATGGACGGACATGTGAACATCGAAATTGAGGATGACGGCAAGGGATTCGATCCGCTCGATGAACGGGTCATCAGCGGACTCGGCATGAAAACTCTGGCGGAACGGGTTTCGCTTCTCAAGGGGAGAATGGAGTTCACGGCTCGACCAGGTGAGGGCACACGAATATTCGTGTCCATCCCGGTCGATGCCGAGACCGTTCACGGCGGCACGGAAAAGGTGGTGAAAGAGCCGGTGCATACCTGATGAGCGATGAAACACGAATAAATATCATCATCGCAGACGACCACCCGCTGCTGCGTACCGGACTGCGTGAGTCGCTCGAACGCGACCCTGGCATCGTCATTCTTGAGGAAGCGGGGGACGGCGAGCAGGCGCTTCGCTCCATACGCCGTCACCGGCCGGATATTGCTGTGCTCGATATCGAGATGCCCATAAAAAGCGGTGTGGAAGTTGTGGAGGAACTGCGGCGGGACGGCGACGCAACGAAAATCATCGTGCTGACAGTGCATAAATCAAAACGTGTGTTCGACAGCCTCATCGAACTGGGGGTGCAGGGGTATATTCTCAAGGACAGTTCCATCACCGACATCCGTGATGGTATCCTGGCTGTATATAACGGCGATCATTTCATTAGCCCCGTCCTCGCAGCGGGCTTTTTCCGTGAACACACTATCATTGACAACGGGAAAGGTGATCAGCTGAAGCGGCTGTCGGGCATGGAGGCCCGCGTAATGCTGCTCATCGCAAAGGGGCATACGAGCAGGGAAATCGGCGAAATCCTCGGGATCAGTCCCCACACCGTCACGCGCCACCGTGAGAATATCTCCTCCAAGCTCGATCTCAAGGGCAGCAACGCACTCCTCCGTTTCGCCCTCGAAAACCGAAGTTACCTGCTGGATGAGCTGGGATAGTATTGTTTGTAGGGAAATGGTTGAAAACGAAAAAGCCCCCATTCGGGGGCTTTGCGGGACTTCATAGCCTCATTCCGCAACTTATGCGTCGATCCGCCTGTGGAGATGAGGCTGCTAATCAATGAGCTGGAGCAGCTGAAAAAGCTGCTGAGTGCAGCATAGATACTGTATGAATACATATCCATCCGCTCTGAAACACCATCTGGTGATGATTTTTCGTTAGGGAAACATGTACCTTTTGGTACACAAAGCGGCGGCGTTTCAAACCGCTTCAGGGAGGATGTTATGCGTCTCTCGGGTGTCACAATGCTGCTGCCGGGAGCTTCAGCAGCGCAAGAATCGCTGAAAACGACACTGAATCGTAATGATTCACCAGCGAGGGACGCACGCTGAGAGATACCTGTGGGGATTCTAACCGATAAACGAAGCAGTAAGCGAGCATAAGGGGACTTGCGTCCCCTTCGTTGGTTTTGTTCTCTGCATCTAATATCACTTCAGCAGTGTCATCCTTCGTGCCAGCACTGTCCCGCTTGACTCGAGTTGGTAGACGTAGATGCCAGAGGGGAGCCTCGTGCCATCAAAGCTCACCGAGTACACACCTGCGTGTTTATATCCATCCTGCAGCACCGCCAGCTCGCGGCCGAGCAGGTCGAATACTTTGAGTCGTACAATCCCGGCGCTGGGGATACCGTACTCGATTGTTGTGGTCGGATTGAATGGGTTCGGGTAATTTTGGTGCAGGAGGCAGGAGGCAGGAAGGGGGTGCTTCTGCTCCACTGCCGTGGTTGAATGCGGGACGAGCAGTGTCCGGCGGTCGATGAACACACGCCCACCAGTTCCCATCTCTGCCGTCAGAGTTACATACTTGATGCCTGCATCAATCGTCACTGCCAGGCTGTCACGTGCTGATGCGTCAGGCTGCAGCCCCGTGAAACTGAACTTAGGATCACCTGTGACAGTGACACCGCTGCTGAGAATTATCAGAGAAGCTGTGGGATCCGCCGCCAGCGCGCCGCCCACGTTCCTCATGTCGAAACGGAGCTGGTAGCTGCTACCACCGGCGGCATCCGACACAATGCACGCATTCTCGAGGGACAGCGCGGGCAGCAGGATGATACTGCCAGCATTGCTGAGAAGATCATCGAGATTGTCCTGCGCGTCATTGAATGGCCCGATGATGGAATCAATCTCCGCCACCAGGTCTGATTGTTTTTGCGTCGTGGGCGAGAGCATGTAGTCGGCCAGTGCTACAGAGAGCACCGTTCGCCTCGTTTTCAGCAACTGCAGGCGCGCGAGCGTGTAATAGTAGTCTGCGCGCAAGTTCTCGTCCTGATACAGCTCTGCGCGATCCACGCCCAGCAGGGGACGCTGCAGGCGATCCACCTCAGCCACCATGTTCTTACCGCTGCGGCGCAGAGCATCGTACTCATCCGCGATGTACTGCGTGTCCTCCTCGTTCACCTTCGACCGCAGTTCCTGCAGTTTCGCGAAGTCGGCGTCGATGACGGGATTGGCAGCGATGGCCGCGGATTTCCGGAACATTGCGAGAGTATTCTCGTGCTGCACGATACCGCCCTGCGTGGGATCGAAGATCGCGTCACCGGTGGATTCAAGTGCCGAAGGCAACGACCCGAGATCCGGTATCGCATCCTGTGAGGTCATGTACAGGAATCGTTCCGTGGGGATGAGTGCATCTGCGAGCGCGTCGTACATGTTATCGGTCAGACGCGACCGCAGCCCCTTCACGCGCAGCAGGAAGACATAAGCATCTGCTCCCGGCGTCTGCCCGATGGCATACGCCGCGTCGAGGCTCGTTCCGATGCGGTAATAATCGCTGAAGCCTGCACTGAGTGCAGCTACCTCCGAGCGTAGCTGTGTGAGATACGCATCCTTCTTGCTCTCTGCCTCGGAGTGGCTTCCGGCATGGTCGAGTTGTTCTGTGCGATCGGCGAAGGCCGCGATCAACGGCTGGGTGGCGTGGAGATAATACCGCCCGAGCATCTGCTCTTGCCAGTAATCGAAGAGGGAAAGCATGAGACCGGCTTCGAAGTCTTCCATCTCGCCCTTGTTACGCAGGATATCGTCAGTAAGCGCGGGAAGCTCATTGCCCTGGTCTGCACCCATGAGTGCGAGCAGCTGGAGGGTGTTGCTGCTGAGCGCCAGGATCATATCCTCCATGCCGGCATCAACAACCGGGTCATCTGTGCCGAGGTGGGTGCGTTCGTCCTTCCAGGCAAGTGCCAGGGCTATAATGTCCTTGGTCGCGATGGCCGGAATGCGGGCACATTGCTGGCCGAGGTCAACCGCTCCCGCGACCGGTGGTGCTGTCTCCTCGTCGCCCCAACTGTCGCGCAGGGCTTCCTCGAACAGCGTGAAGCGTTTCATCGCTTCGGTGGCCTGCGTGGCATCCGATGCGCCGCTGGCCGTCCACTCGCCGATGAGAGTCGTGGCAGCGGACTCGTCATATCCGCGCGAATAGTCCCCTAACAGGCTGCGAAGGGTGGTCAGTTCCGTACTTCCGTCAGGGATGAGCGTCTCCACCTGGCTGATCACCTGCTGCTTGGCCTGCATCGCCGTGCGAAGTTCGGGCGTGATGACCTCCTTCTGCGTTGTCGCGCTTACCGTGTCTGTCCAGGCCGACTGCCCGAAGCTGTTGTACGACCGCAGGCGATACCAATACGTGGTGCCCGTCGTGAGCCCGGTATCGTTGTATGTTCGGCTCCCCTGCCCTGGCTCCGGCGACAAAGCAGTGAAATCTCCTTCGGCTCCGGTCAGCGAACGCTGCACCTCGAAGCCGTCCTCGTTCGAGGGATCGGGCATCTCCCATGTTATTCTGATTTCTGTCTCGCCGAGAGCAACAGCGGCGAGATTGCGAGGGCGGAAGGGCTCATCCGATCCCTGCGTGGTGGCGCTGGCGAGGTTGCTGTAATCCGAAGCGCCCGAACCGTTCACCGCCCGGATGCGGAAGTAGTATTCGGTCTGTGGATCGAGCCCATCAACAGTATGCGCCCGTGCCTTGCCGTGGGCATCAGGGGGCACGCGGGAGAAGTCTCCCTCATCACCCGTGAGGGACTGTTCAATCTCGAAGGTCTCAACGTAGGAAGGCGAGGGTGCCACCCAGGTCAGGGTGATTGATGTGGGGCCATCCGCCTCGGCGCGCAGTCCGAAGGGGGCTCCGGGAATGGGGATATCCATTGTGGTGGCGCATGCCTCGTTTGACCAGTCGGAATACCCCAGATCATTCTGGGCACGTACGCGGTAGCAGTACTGCGTCATTCTTTCGAGGTTCTCATCGAGGATGTCACCGTCACCTGGTCCCGATGTGGTGAGGACTTCCCAGTCTCCGCCAGGCGCCTTGCGCTCCAATTCGTACCCATCCTCGTTCTCCGATCCCCGCTCCCAGGTGACGCGGATGGATGTATGGTCCACTGCGGTTGCGAGCAGGTTCTGCGGGGAAGCCGGTTTCATGCGGGTAAGGACCGAGTACTCGTTCGAATAGCCTGAGGCCGCGCCTGGTCCCACCGCGCGCACGCGGAAGGCGTTGGTCGTGTTGGGAGTGAGCCCTTGTGCCTCGTAGCCGGTTTCATCGGCGGACGTCGTGTATATCAGCGTCCAGCCCTGGCTGTCTTCGTTGTGTTCGACCTCGTAACCGGACTCCCCGTCGGCGTTGTCCTCCCAGGTCAGCGCGATCCGGGTTTCCGAGAGGAGCGTGCCTTCAAGGTTTGTGGGAGCCGGAAGGAACAGCAGCGTCGTCGCCTGCGCGGTATTCGAGAACTCGGAGCTGATACCTCCAACGAACGCCCGAATACGAAACTCATATGTCGTATTCGGGTCAAGTCCTTTCATGGTGAATTCTTCCACGCCTGCCGCGACGGTGTCGGCGAGGGCCCAGGGGAATCCGGACTGCCGGTACTCGATGACAAAGCCGTCCTCTCCATTGGTAACATCCTTCCACTCCAGCTTGATTTCCACTGACGAATGTGCCGTGGCGGTGAGGTTGATCGGCGGATCGAATGATGAGGTGGTAGCCGTGGCGACGTTCGACCACGAGGATTGGTACTTGGAGTTCTCCGCTCGTACACGAAAACTGTACTCCGTCGCGGGACTGAGATCCATTGACGTGAACAATTCCGAATTCGCAGGTACTGTCGCATATGTTGTCCAGGAACCGCTATCGATCTTTCGATCAATACGAAAGCGGGTCTCTCCATCGGCATTGTCTTGCCAGGCTAATCGCACTGACACTGCAGAAAGCGTCGTAGCCGTTAGATCCGAAGGCGGATCAGGAGGAAGGATCTGTGGACCAACCAGTTGGCCCGCTCCGTCCAATTTTGAAGCGTAGATGTCGCTGTTTCCAGATCGATAATCCTGCCATGTGAGTATCGCTTCGTTATTGTTTTCGGAAACGAATTTGACATCTCCCTGTTCTTCTACAGCAGTGCAGATGGGTATTCCGTCCGCAGTCCACTGGGCAATTCCCATCGCATTTACACGTTGCGCATATATATCGGAAGCGCCTGATCGTTCATCCACCCACGAAATAATTGCCCCTCCGCTCCCATCTGCGCCTATTCCCACGAAACGTTGCAAGTTTGCAGCAGTACACAGCGGGACACCATTCGTTGTCCACTGAGTAGTACCAGGACCATTAATCCTCTGGACGTAAATATCCGCATCCATTGAACGCTCATCCGACCATGTGATGATCACACCACCGCTGCCATCACCGCAGGGGCTCCACCATTTTTTACAGGTATTTGGGCATACCACAACTCCATTTGTTGTCCATTGAACGGCGCCACTCCCATCTATTCGCTGCGAGTACAACGTATATGGATTCAGCCCTTGCAGCCATGAAATGATCGCCCCGCCATTACCATCGGAACAGATCTGTGGATACCAATCACGACCCGTTGTTCCACAGATTTCAATGCCCGACGGTATCCATAGAGGTGTACCCGAGCTACTCAGCCGTTGGGCGTAGATGTCTTGGTTTCCTGCGCGGCTATCCGTCCACGCATATATCCATCCAGAGCCACCGTCGCTCGATAACCGAACATCAATTCGACCAGGTGGTGCAATGCAGATCGGGACTCCATTCGTGGCCCACTGAACATTGCCAGAATTATCGATGCGTTGCGTGTACACATCATATCCCCCTGAACGTCGATCTTGCCATGCTATTATGGCTCCACCGTTACCATCAGGGTGGATGACTGCATATCCCGCAGCTTTCATAGCTGTACAGATCGGCACACCGGAAGCAGCCCACTGAACCGATCCAGAACCACTGATTCTCTGCGCATACATTTCTGTCGACGTTCCCGAGCGGCCATCAGTCCATGCACAAATTGCTCCGCCGCTACCATCACTACAGATTGCAACGCCGGTTTGGGTTCCGGGTGCTGTACATACCGCAACACCATTGGTAGTCCACTGCGCAATGCCAGCAGCACTGATCCTTTGCGCGTAGAGATCCAAATTCGACCCCCGGTCGTCTCTCCACGCTATGATCACTCCGCCAGTGCCATCGCCACAGATTGCCGGTCCATCCTGCGAACTGGACTCTGTGCAGATGGCCGTATTGACGGTCGGATCGGATGACCATTGGGCGGGCAATCGGTAAACGTTAATGAAGAGGAAATGAATGAGAATTACTGCGGTGAGAATCCATGTGTGTCGCTTCATTGTGCTTCCTCTGATGAATCGTACATGAAACGGAATACGTCGCGTATTCTAAGCGTCTCCCCGCGCTGGGGGATGGCCGAGGGGTATGTCGAGGGATTGATCTTGAGTGATTATAGAAGCAGTAAGTCTGAATGTCAATGGGTAGAGATACCCATTTATAAAATCAGAAGTTGCGAAGAGGTCCATTGCAATGTGATGAATAGCAAAGCCACCCTGAATGCAGATTCAGGGTGCGTATCAATCAGGCGGCGTTTCAAACCGCTTCAGAGTGAAGAAGAAGTTCTTCTCTTGAGGGGCTTGCGGAGTTTGTATGGTACCATTTAGCACCTTGTGTTTGGATCCACCGGGGGAGATGAGGCGGATTTTCGATGGGCGAATCAGTGTCTCGTCCGCCTGGGTTGTGGTTCCGTCTTTCGCTGAGAAATGGGTATGAACTCCCATTGCGGCTCCCCTTCGTTCGGCGTATGATCAAACAGGTCACAACATCTCGCATGACATCACATTCTTACGCCTGAGGAGGAATTGCCATGAAACGCGCAGGATTGGCGGTATTGACGGCATTGCTCATGCTCACTGCGACGGTGCATTCCCAGAGTCTGCGCATGGTCGCCGACATCAATGCGACGAACTCGCTGAACGAACTGGTGGTCACGGGACGCACCGTGTTCAACGGAAAAATCCATTTCTGTGGAAATGACGGCCGCAGGAGCACGCTGTATACGCTGGACGCCGGCGGCGCGTCGATGCTGCTGCCGCAGCTCGATGCGATGCGGACTCTGCATAACGGCGGCGGCCATCTGGTGTTCTGGGCCGATGACGGCAGCAATGCGGGCAACGAACCGTGGGCAACCAACGGAACGGTGAGCGGAACGGTGCTCCTTGATAACCTCTGCCGGCTCGATCCGGCCACGAATGCGTCTTCTCTCGAAGGAGGCTATGTCACCATGAACGGTCAAAGCTATTTCGGCGCATTCGAATCATTCCGGATGAAACCGTCCGGACCGGTCTGGGATTTCGGCCTGTACAGGACGGACGGCACCGCGAAGGGCACGGTCGAACTCTGTGATGATCTCGACGTCCAGAAGATGGTCGCCCTGAACGGCAGCCTGATCATCGACGCGCTGGACATGATCAGCAGCAGCGCGTACGGTCGCGAGCTGTTCATCCACAACGGCAGCGGCACCGTTCCGATCGGGACGATGACACCCGGTCCGTGGGGCATGGAAGACGACAACCCGTACACACAATGGTACAGTCGTCATGTGTACCGGGCGCACGAGCCCGTCGCGGCCGCCGGCTGCGCGTTTTTCAACAGCCGCAATCAGTACGAAGGGAACGAACTGTGGTGCACGGACGGATCCACCCTTCGCATGGTGACCGGAACGGGGAACGGATCGCATTCCACCTACCCCGTGTTCATGACCGTGCTGGATGGCGTCCTGTACTTCGTCGGGCTCGATGTGAACGACGATTCGGAACTCTGGAGTTTCCCGCTCAACGATCCCATGAACAGCGGGACGGCGGGCGTGCTCGCGGATGTCAATCCATCCGGGAGCTCGGAACCCGCGTGGATGACCGTCTACGACGGGGACCTGTATTTCAGTGCGTATACCGCGACAACCGGGCGGGAACTGTACCGCTATGACGGAAGCAGCGTGCAGCTTGTCGCCGACATCGCCGTCGGCACAGCGAGTTCGAATCCCCACTATGCCCCGGATGCGGCCGGCGCACTCGTCGGGATCAGCGACTACGGCACCCCGGGACGGTTTTCCTTCACGGAGTTCAATGGCAAGCTCTACTTCGCCGCCGACGACGGGACGGACGGCATGGAGCTGTGGAGCTTTGACGCGGCGACGAACACGGCGGCGCTGGTCTGGGATGTCAACCCGGGCACAGGCGGCTCCGATCCGCATTTTCTCACCGTGTATAACGGCAGGCTGTACTTCACGGCCTACACACCGCAATACGGCAGGGCGTGGTACGAGTACGATCCCGGAGGCAGCACCGTAAACCAGTCGCCGGTGGCGGCGGCGACTGCACCGTCGGTGTCGGGACTGACGGTGCAGTTCAGCGCGTCGGGTTCGTATGACCCGGACGGCACCATCGACGCTTATGCCTGGGACTTCGGCGACGCCGTCGGATCCTCCACCCAGCCGAATCCCACCTACACCTATGGTGCGGTGGGTACGTACACCGCGACGCTGACCGTCACCGACAACAGCAGTGCGACTGGGACCGACGATGTGACCGTGACGGTCAGCATCCCCCAGTCCGGGACCATGTATCTTTCTTTCCAGACCGTCACCCGTGTGACGTTACCTGGGAACAAAATCGCGGCCGAGGATGCGGTGGTGATACGCGAGTATCCGGGCGGAGAGCCGGTGGAAGGCGCGCTCGTGACGGCATCATATTACAGCGCGACAACCGGAACGGTCTCGGGTACGACCTCCGCGAGCGGCGAAGTCACGCTGACGACGGCCTGGGACCGCAATCCCGTGGGCTCCTGGTGTTTCAACGTCACCAACGTCCAGAAGTCCGGCTACACCTATGATGAGACGCAGAACGCCGTTCCGAAAGAGGCGTGTGAGGCTGCGCCCAAATCGAACCGGCAGCATCCCTCGGACGGTGCGCCTTCTGCCGCCTCCTGCGTTCTGCATCAGAACCATCCGAATCCCTTCGGGGCGATCGCGCAGGAGACGGTGATCCGCGTCGAGCTGGGCGAGGCCGGCAATGTGCAGCTCCATGTCCATGACGCCTACGGACGTCGTGTCCGCACGCTGGTCGACGGCTATCTTCCTGCTGGCAGTCATGTCGTCCGACTGCATGCATCGGGACTTCCGGCGGGGATGCTGTTCTGCGGGCTCGTCACCTCGCATGGCGCGCAGCAGATGCGGATGATCGTCCTGCGGTGAGCGTCGATCGGCGGCCGGCGCCCCGCTGTCGCGGGCGTCCGTGGAAAACGCCACGGATGCGCTTGCATGGATAGCCGGTACGACATACATTCCAGGTATAGCATTCGTAATATCTGCAATCCTGGCGGGTTTTAGCCACGCTGTGGCATCGCCGTGATCGCCTGTATCCGCATCACGGATCATCGAGAGACCCGTGCATTATTGAGGAGGAGTCGGACCATGCGTATTCTCGCTGTCCTGATCTGGGCACTCTGCGTTACTCTCATCCACAGCGATATGCCCGGGACAAGGATTCGTGACACGCCGGCATGCCGCTCGCTGCGAGAGGTGCCGCCGGACTCCCTCCCCTTCACGACGTCGGAAGAGCGTTTTTTCTCGCTGCTCCTCGATGAACCCGAAAGCGCGCAAGGTGCCGCGCTGGAAGCGCTACGATCCGCCCGGACAAGCGGCTGGAGCGAGGCGCAGGCGCGTGCATTGTGCCACCTGGGGATCGTGTCGCTGATTCGGGGCGAGCGACAGGAGGCGCGCGGCCGTTTCGAGGAAGCCCTCGAGCGGGTACGATCTCTCAAAGAAACCGAGGTCTCTCCTTTTCGGGACCGCGCATCGATGGAACTGATGATCCTGCGATACCTGACGCTGATCGCGTACGGTGAAAAGGACCATACGGCAGGGTCCGACAACATCAAGGCGGGCCTGGACATTCGACACGTGTGCCAGGATCCTGTCTGGAACATGCGTTTCCAGGGGTATGTCTTGGGCTATTATCAACGCATCGGTCAATACGATTCCGTTTTTTTCCACGGGGAGAAATGGCTGGGCGCGATGGATGAAGCGGATGACGCACTCCGCTCCCTGGACTGGCATACTCTGCTGGCAAAAACGTACATGCTCGTGAGGCGCAAGTCCGATGCCGCGCGGCACTGGACGGCGGCATTGGAGCTGAATACACTCGATAGGGCTGCCGGACCAGACTCCATGCTTGTCACGAGCAATTATACTCACGGATTGCTGGGCATCTCGACCGCGACGGGTGAACAGGGGGAGAAAGGACGGACATTGTTTCTTGTGATGGACTATTGCGAGGCGTGGCACCGCTCCGAGCAGGTCCTTCGTGTCGCGGACCGGCTGGTAGCATTCCTGCCCGGATCGATCCGGTACGAAGCCAGTCGGGCAATGATCCGGGCGGTGATGGCGCGGGCAGCGAACACGCTCGGGAGATCGGTGATCGCCGCGGAGCATCGGAGCATCGCGTTGGATGCACAGCGCGTCGTTGACACGGTACGTCACTGCATGATCCTCAACCGTCTCGGGATGTCCTATCTGGGAATGGCCGAAAGTCCCCGGCATCCCGAATGGGGATCATATCGGGACAGTGCGGTGGTCATCTTCGACAGGCTGCACCGCATCGCCTCCGAACGGGCAGCGTTCGACACGCCCGCGAAGGAGGAGTATCGAAAGTACGAAGGCATGTCACTGTTCAACAAGGGGAACACACTGACCTCCGACATGGCACGGATGAAATGCTATCTCGAGGCCGTCCCGATACTTCGGAGTCTCGGAGGGGCCGCTGCCGCACAGCGCTGGAAACAAGATGCGGTTGTCGCGTACCAGCTCGCCAGGATGGATGACTACGCCGAGGCCCTGCGGTATGCCGACATGGCGATACGGGATGCCGAGGCCATCCCTGACCAGCAGGGTATCTCGTACAGTCAGCTGACAAAGGCGCATGTCCTGTACCGCAAGGTCGCGAGCACGACGGACCCGGACAGTGCGGACCTGGTCACGGCCATCACGTTGTTTCAGGAAGTGGAAGCGGTGGGTCTGCCGTTCAGCACGAAGGAATACTTCGTCATGGCGGATATCTGCTACATGCTCGATCGTTCCGGGGAGGCGCAGCGCTACACGCAGATCGCGCTGGACATGTGGGAGAAGAATCCGAGGTTTACCAGTGCATCCGTGGTGAGCTGCATCCGGATCAAGCAACTCCTGAACATGCAGCGGGCAGACAGCGCCCTGTCCTACGCCCGGGCGTTCGTGGAACGTTCCAAGGCGAAGGATGATTCGGTGGCATACCAGCAGGCATTGAAATGCCTTGGCATGGCCTACCAGGAACTCGGCATGTACCGCGAGGCGCTGGATCTGCTGGGGAAATGGTATGCCCTACGCCTGGAACGGGTGAAGCTGGATGCCGAGAGAGAAGTCCGCCTGGCGCTGAACGAGGATTTCAAGGCCCAGCAACGCGAGCATACAATCGACCTGCTGGAAAAGGACAAGGCGCTGCAGTCCGCCGAACTCCAACACCGCGCGGAAGCACTGCGTCGCCGGCAGCTCCAGGTCCGGGAGCATCGCCAGCAGATCCAACTGCTCTCGCGCGCGGCGGAAATCCGGCAGCTCGAAATGTCGCTCACGGAAGCCAATCTCCGGGGCAAGGAGGCGGAGTCCGCACGCAACCGGCAGCGGATCGAGCTGCTGGAGAAAGACCGCTCCCTGCAGGCAGCCAGCCTCTCGCAGGAGACCACGCTGCGCAACAGTGCGATCGCGGGTGCCGTCCTGATTCTGCTCCTGAGTGCGCTGCTGGTGCGCCATCTGCGTCAGCGGCGGCGCGTATCGGAACTGCGGGCCGCGGCCGCGGAGGCGAATGCCCGGAAAGCGGAGCTGAACGCCCTGCGCGTCCAGGCGGAAGCGGAGCGCAAGGAGACGGAGATCCAGCGGCTGTTCTCGCATCGGCTGCTCGATTCGCAGGAGCGGGAGCGGACACGCATCGCACGCGATCTGCACGACAGCCTCGGGCAGAAACTCGCCGTCATCCGCAGCCGGGCGCAGCTCGCCCTCGAAGAGAACGAAACGGACGCGGATGCGCATGCGCTCCTCGGTGAACTTTCCCATTCGATGCACGATGCGCTCCAGGAATTGCGGAGCATCTCGCATAACCTGCATCCACCCGTACTGGATACCTTCGGGCTCACGAAGGCCCTGGAGGACATGATCCGGACCTTCGAAGCGGCGTCGGAGACGGAGTGGACAATGGTTGTCAGCCCCGAGTTCGAGGAGCTCGAGACTGGGCCGCAGCTGACGCTGTACCGCATCCTGCAGGAGGCGGCCAACAACGTGATCCATCATGCCCAGGCGCGGCACGCATCGATCCGGCTTTCGCATCGGAAGTCCCGCCTGCATATCACGGTCGAAGACGACGGATGCGGCTTCGATGTTGAAGGCAGCCGTAGAACGCATGAAGGGCTTGGCCTGCGCAGCATGCGCGAACGGATGCACATGCTCGGGGGCAGCATGACGATCGTGTCCCGCGAAGGAGCGGGGACGAAGCTCCTTGCCGAGATTCCAGCTCCCGCATCGGCGCATCCCCCATCCACGTCTGATCATAAGCGGCAGGACGCCGGGGTGCCGTCATGATGGAGAACGGACGAAGAATAAACATCGTGATCGCTGACGATCATCCTGTCGTGCGCCTGGGGCTAAGGCAGGTGATCGAACACGACCCGCGCATTCGCATCCTCGCCGAGGTGGAAAACGGCCGTCAGGCACTGGACGCCATTCTCTCACATCGGCCGCATGTCGCCGTACTGGACATCGAGATGCCGGAGATGAGTGGGATCGACGTCATTCGCCGGCTTCGAAAAGAGGACTGCCATACGCGAATCATCGTCCTCACGATTCACGACAACGAAACGATGTTTGAGAGTGTCGTCGAACTCGGTGCGCTCGGCTACATTCTCAAGGACAGCGCGATGACCGACATCCTGCAGGCCATTCACCGCGTCGCCGTCGGGGAGTATCATATCAGCCCCACCCGGCCCTCGAACAGCCGACCAAGTAGTGCAGTGCTCGACGAACTGCAGGCTCGCCTCGCCGTGCTCACCGCCACGGAACGACGCGTGCTCAGACTCTTCGCATGCAACCACAGCAGCGCCGACATTGCCGAACGATTGCATATCAGCCCACGAACGGCCACGCATCACCGCGAGAACATCTCCGGCAAACTCGATCTGCACGGAAGCTACGCTCTGCTACGCTTCGCGTTGGAAAACCGGACACTCATCGCCCAGCAACTCTCGGATTAGTTGGTGGAGGGGAAGGAACGAAACAAGCCGTTTCCTTTGAAGAAAACGGCTTGCGTTTCGTTGTGCGGAGCCGACGAGACTCGAACTCGCGACCTCCTGCGTGACAGGCAGGCATTCTAACCAACTGAACTACGGCTCCGTATACAAAGAACGTGCTTCGGCTGAAGCGTTTACAAAGTTACGATGATCAGTGCGCAAAAAGCAAGTGTCGGAGGAAATTTCTTTCCTCCACGAGAACAGTCCCTCGTGGTCGGCATCACGGGGTGTTATCACGCAGCTGCTGCCACCGCGGCCGCGGTTTCGTATCCCTGACGGATGGCGTGCTGGGCATTGCCGACACCACTCGCGTCGCCGATGAGATGCACGGGAAATTCCTCTTTCAGTGTGTCGTAGAGCCGGGTCTCGCTTTTCATGCCTGCCGCGAGTACTATGCGGTCGATGTCGTCAAGGACACGGACGTCCGGCTCTGCGCCGGGCCTGGATCCTTCAAGAACAACGGACCGGCCATCCACGCGCGCAACACGTGTCGCGGGTAAAATGCGCGCATTTCGCTCCGCGAGATTCTTCAGCGTGAGCTTCCGCTCGATCATTTCCATATCGCCGGCAACTTCATCGAGGAGTTCAACAACCGTCACCATGTTCCCGAGCTCGGCCAGGGCGTTGGCGGTTTCGATGCCGATGAGTCCTCCGCCGATGACCACCACGTTTTCGTCCGCGGGAAGGGGACCGCGAATCAGGTCCGCGGCGATGTCGTATTCCTTCAATCCCTCGATCGGGGGAATCACGGGCACGGCTCCGGTCGCGAGCAGGACGGCGTCGAATCGCTGCGCGCGGAGATCCTCGACGGTGCATTCCCTTTTCTCTATTCGCACCGCGAGGTCGTCCAGTTCCCGGATGTAATAATCGACGAGTTCCTTCAGGCTCTGCTTTTTTGGAGGATACCAGGCGGCGTTGAACTGTCCGCCGAGCTCCTGTTTCTCATACAGCGTCACATCGTGTCCGCGCCGCCGCAGGGTGCGCGCCGCTTCCATGCCTGCAATGCCGCCTCCGACGACGGCACAGTGTAACGGCGTATCCGCCGGCGCCGGTGCGGCATGCTCCGTGCCGACGAGGGGATTGACGACGCAGCCGAGACCGTGTCCCGACCGCACACCGCCGAGACAGCCTTCGGAGCAGGCCAGGCAGGGACGTACGCTACCGGTCTCCCTGCCGAGATACTTCGCAATAAAATGCGGATCCGCCACAAGCGCGCGGCCAACGGCGATGTACTCGGCACCGTATTTCGACCGGACGCGCTCGATGTCTTCCGCCGAGTGAATGCGGCCGACGAAAATAGTCGGCAGTGCGACGCGCCTGCGAATTTCCGCGGCGAACTTCCAGGTCTTGCCTTTCGGCACGAACATGTGCTGGAAAAACCACGGTGGCGTACTGCACACAGAGCCTGCGGAAACGTGGACGGCCTGTGCCCCGAGCTCTTTCAGCGCCGCGACAAGGCGGATGGTCTCTTCAATGACGATCCCACCGGGGATCATCTCTTCACCGCTGACACGGACGTTGATAGGGATGTCGATGGCGGCGGCGACGGCGCGGAAGACCTCCAGCGGGAAGCGGGCGCGCTGCTCGAATGATCCGCCGTACGCATCCTCGCGATCGTTGACGGCCGGCGAGAGGAACTGCGCGAGCAGATAGCCGTGGCCGAACTGCAGTTCGATCATGTCGAAGCCCGCCCGCTGCGCCCGCTCCGCGGCGGTGACGTGCAGGGCGATCACGCTGTCCATGTCGGCGCGGTCCATCCGCTTCGGCAAGGCACCGCCGTTTTCGCAGGCGGCATCCGTCGAGGAGAGATGGTAGTTTCCGGGGAGCTTCGGATTCGCCATCCTGCCCGGATGGTTGAGGTGTGCGATGACCTTCGCGCCCCGTGCGTGGATCATGTTCACGAGCCCGCGCAGTCCCGCGACATGCTCTTCGGTGGCGATACCGAGCTGTGTCGGAAGTTCGCGCAGGCCCGGATCCATGAACAGGGGTTCGAGCGTGACGGCGCCGAGCGCGGCGCTCCGGGCACGGTAGAATGCGTGGTGTCTGTCGGTTACCCGGCCGCTTCCGTCGCTGTAGCCCAGCTTGAGCGGCGGCATGATAAAGGGGGTCTGAAGCTGTATCATGGTGCTGTCCTCTATTCCTGGTTCGCGAATCGTGTCTGTCGATGTGATGTTTTCGATGTTGTCGAGCGTTCATGGATGCGACATGAATTCCGCTTGCAGGTCATCCCATCCCGGCGATGAGCAGCGCGATGATGCCCACCAGAAGTCCCACACCGGTATTGATCAGTTTCGTGATCACGAACACACGGCGTGACGTTGCCAGCAGGGGCAGCATCCCGTGCCCATCCTGCACGACGGAGTTCGCGAGCAGGATGCCGAAGGGCAGCGTTCCCTGCGCGTACATGGTGGCGAACACCAGGTGCGGACCCGACTCAGGCACGATGCCGACAAGGACTGCCACTGTCATTACGAGGATCGGGTTTGTATCCACCCAGGCCCCCACATCGATGTATCCCTCCACGAACTGCAGGAGAAACAGGGCGCCGAAGGTCCAGAGGAATATCCGCGGCAGATGCTGACGCAGAATATGTCGCCAGAGATGCTCCTCGAGAAAGTGATCCGGGACGGTGGCGAGGACGAAAAGGAGAAACGCCGTGATAAGTGTGAATGTGATGTGTTTCCACTGCCACATCGCCATACCGGAATATCCACCGAGCAGGAGCGCCAGGATGACGGCGAAGAGCAGGACGAAGATCAGGCGCGGCAGGGAGGGATGCAGGAGCTGATCGCGCAGTTTTTCCCGTGGAAAGCAGTGGCAGATGGATTCTTCATGCACCGTGAGTTCATGCACATCTGCAAGCGGCGGTGGATGACGCCAGACTGCGTCCACCACGTATCCCGCTGCCATCCCGATGACGAATATCAATAGTGTCAGCAGTGCGGCGTCCACAGGGAAAAGCGAGAACATGACGAACGCTTCGTCGCCGCTCGTTGCGATCATGACCGTAACCAGTGCCCCGAAACTGACGGCGCGATGCGTGTACAGTGAGACAATGGTGAAGGCGCCAAGGCAGCCCGGAAGCGCCCCAAGCAGGGCGCTCAGAACGTACTGACTCCATGGATAGTTTTTCAACAGGTGCTTCCAGCGTCCCTGCGTCTGGACGTTGATATATTCGATGAGCAGCATCATGATCAGTACGAACACGCTGATCATCACGCTCTGCTTCACAATGGGGATGACTGCCATAGGTACTCCGATTTTCGCACGCGGACGGCGGCAGAGGAAAGTTTCCGGCAACACCGAAGCGAACTCCGGAAATGCCGGATGCACCGGAATCGACGGAGACCGTCAGTCCCTTGCTGTTTCCGTCCCGGCGGTTTCCGCAAGATCCTCGAGATCATCGGATCCGCAGCCGCGACAGTGTTCGGTCCGATGCAGGATCGGAACCGCTTCTTCCTCGCCGCAGTGCCGGCAGCGCCGGATGGTGCGTTCGAATTCCACGTTGCCGCCGCGGACAATCAGGCTACGGCCCTCGATGATGGCCGTCGCGATCCGGCCGCGCGCTTTCTCGACGAGACGTGTGAACGTCGATCGCGAGATATGCATGCACTCCGCGGCTTCCTGATGCTCCAGTTTCGCATAATCCGCCAGCCGCACAGCCTCGTATTCATCCACACTGAGGGAAACCGGGTTCATGTTTCGTGCCGGGACACCGCGTGGACGGAATTCCCGGTATCTCGGGGGGAGTGCAATGCGACGGGTGCGATACGACTGTCTCATGAAGATGCTCCGCGGTTGAGATTTCACTGATGCTCGAAATGAGCTCATGTGCATTTCGTGTGGCAATATAATGAACTTATGTGCATTTAGCAATTTCTCTGTCTCAATCAATTCGGCCTTTCATGCGGACAGAGTGGTATATTACCCGGGTAAAAAGGGTATATTACCCGGGTAAAAAGAGCATATTACCCGGGTAAAAATGGTATTATACCCGGGTGAAAACGGCATTATACCCGGGTAAAATTGTATTATACCCGGATAAAATGGCTTACACCGGACAGGACTTGTGTTGTGCGCGGGTATATCCAGTGCATCATCAGAGAATACCCCGACTGGAAGCAATCATCCGAATGCATCCCCACAAATTTTTCCCTGTTTTTTTCCTAGGAATCCCGGATAATTCACATTACATTAGTGTCTGCTGCAATATATGCAGCGCCCGCCTCTGATTCATTGTGTTTTCGGACGCGGACTTTTTCGAGATTCGCTATCCGATACACGGACCACCTGGGGATCACACGCAACACAATCCAAGGCACAGTGTGCACCCAATCGCGGCATCAGAACATCCGTTCACCGATGCGGCGCATCTCAGAACGCCATTCAGAAGGATATACATGTCTTTCAACACACTCGGGCTGTCTGCCCCCGTTATGCGTGCCGTGCACGCTGCCGGATACGAGACGCCCACGGAAATCCAGCAGCGCGCTATTCCTCCCGTCCTCAGCGGCGATGATGTCATCGGCCGCGCCAAAACCGGCTCGGGAAAAACCGCTGCCTTCACGCTCCCCATCATCGACCGCCTCGACGGCGGCCGGCGGCCCGGACGCGGCGTTGTCCGCGCGCTGGTACTCACTCCGACGCGCGAACTCGCGCAGCAGGTCGCGGATTCCGCGAAAACCTACGGCCGCTTCACCAAGCTCAGCAGCGACGCATTCTACGGCGGCGTTTCGATTGAACCGCAGCTGAAACGTATGAAAAAGGGCGTCGATATTCTCGCCGCCACACCGGGACGCCTGCTCGACCATCTCGAGCGCGGCACGGTGGACCTCTCGCAGTGCGAGGTACTCATCGTCGACGAGGCCGACCGCATGTTCGATATGGGCTTCATCAAGGACGTCCGCCGCATCATCGCGAAGCTTCCGAAAAATCGCCAGACGCTGCTCTTTTCCGCGACGATGTCGCCGGAGGTGCGCCTGCTGTCTTCGGATATCATGCGCGACCCGGTGTTCGTCGAGGTCGGCGTGGAAAACAATCCCGCCGAATCCGTGCAGCAGCGCTTCTATTCCGTGCAGAAGCAGGAGAAGCTCGGACTGCTGTTCCACCTGCTTAAAAGCCGCGAGATGAACAGTGTCCTGGTATTCTCGCGCACCAAGCACGGCGCAAATAAAATTGTCCGCCGCCTCGAACGCGGTGGCATCGCCGCCGGCGTGCTGCACTCGAACCGCACGCAGTCGCAGCGCCTCAGCGCGCTGGCCGGTTTCAAAGAGGGACGCCATCGCGTGCTGGTCGCCACCGACATCGCCGCGCGCGGCATCGACGTGGCCGGCATTTCCCATGTCGTCAACTACGACACGCCGGCCTTCGCCGAGGATTACGTGCACCGTATCGGCCGCACAGGTCGTGCGGAGGCCACCGGCGACGCTATCACTTTCGTCGCCCAGGATGAAAAGGACTACCTGCGCAAAATTGAACGCTTTACGGGACGGCGCTTTACCATCGAGCGCACGCCCGACGGGATGCCCGATGCCCGGGAGAATCAGGCCGCAGCGCCGTCACACCCGCGGTCAGACCGGAACGAAGGTGCCGGAGGCAATGGCCAGGGCCGGCGACGGGATAATCGCCAGGGCAAGGGGCGCTCGAACGGCAAGCGTCAGCAGGCCGGCCGGCGCCGTGACGAATCGAAGCAGGGGAAGCGGAACGGTCAGCGGCGATACGAGGACGGACCGCAATTCTCCGAGGACCGCCGCACATCCAACCGCACGCAGGATGACCGCCGCGACACCGGAAGGAACGAGCGCAGTCAGCGTGAAGAATGGAAGGGAAACAAGCGCGGAAAGAACAAGCAGTCGCGCAACAGCATGAAAAAGCGGCAGGGCAACGGAACTGGCGGAGGCGGTTCAACCGGCCGCGGCGCTGGCAAATCCGGCCGCCATCGCGACCCGCGGTTCAGTTATTGATGCCCGTCACCGCCACGCGGTAACAACGCGATCAATGCCCGCGTAATCCTGCCGGACGCTGAGATCCCGCAGACCGGCATTAGAAAATAGACCTGTTACTTCGGCGGACTGTCCATGCCCGATTTCCACGGCAAGCAGTCCGCCGTTTTTTATCAGGTCGGGGACGATCTCCGCAATGCGCCGGTAATACCGCAGTCCGTCGGTGCCGTCGGTCGTCGCTTCGAGCGGTTCGTGCTCACGGATTTCGGGCTGCAGCTCCGCGACCTCCGCGGCGGGAATGTAAGGGGGATTCGATACCACGATATCGAACGGGGCGTCCGTCGCGGCAGGTGATTCCTTCAGGATGTCATGACGCAGGAACTGTATCCTGTCTTCGACGCCATGCCGCGCCGCGTTCCCGCGCGCGATTTCGAGGATGTCGTCGCTGAGATCAGTGGCGGTGATGCGCAGCTCCGGCATGTGCACGGCGAGCGTCACCGCGATGGCGCCACTGCCGGTGCCGATGTCGAGCAGACGCAGGTCTGGCCGCAGCAGATCGGATTTTCGCAGGTCGAGAAAGGTGTCGATCAGATGCTCGGTTTCGGGACGGGGAATCAGCACCGAAGGAGAAACCCGGAATTCCAGTCCGTAAAATTCCGTTGTCCCGACGATGTACTGCACCGGTTCGTGCTTCAGCCGGCGCCGCACCATTGCGCGGAATCGTTCAAGTTCATCCTCCCGAAGCGGCTGGTCGAAGCGCAGGAACATCTGCAGGCGCTTCACTCCCAGCGCGTGCGCCATGAGGTGCTCGGCCGACAGCTTCGGCTCGCCGATCCCTTTCTCCGCGAAGAAGGAGGTGGATTTCTGTAAGAGGGTCTGGATGGTTTCCATTGGGGCTCGCGGGATAAGACGTCTGCAATGTGCGGTTTCACATCATTGGCCGAGCTGCCCGCCTTCGCTGCGCTTTGGCGTGGCAAGCTGGCTCGGCCCTACTTCTTCCTGCCGCGGGGTTTGCCGAAGACGTGGGGGATGGCTTCGTCGACCGTGGCGACGGGAATGATTTTCAGACCCCGCAGAATCTTCTTCGACACCTCCGCGAGATCCTTCTCGTTTTCCTCCGGGATGATCACGCGCTTGATCCCGTGCCGCCGCGCTGCGAGCAGTTTCTCGCTGAGTCCGCCGATGGGCAGCACCTCGCCGTGCAGCGTGATCTCGCCGGTCATGGCGATGTCGGATTGCGGCGGTTTTTCCAGAAGCCGCGAAAGCATGGCCATGATCATGGTGATGCCGGCGGAGGGTCCGTCCTTGGGAATCGCTCCCTCGGGCAGATGGATATGCAGCTCGCGCTTGTGGAACGCGTCTTCGGGGATGCCGAGCTTGTCGGCATTCGAGCGCAGGTAGCTGCGTGCCGCGTGGGCGGACTCCTTCATCACGTCTCCCAGCTGACCGGTGAGCGTCAGCTTTTCCTCGCCCTTCATGGCGCTGACATCCACGTGCAGGATGTCGCCGCCGACGCTCGTCCACGCCAGTCCGATCATCGATCCGACGCGTCCCTCGCGCAGCGGTTTCCGCACGCGGTGCTTCGGCACGCCGAGAAATTTCTCGACGCGTTCCGGGGTGACGGCGAAGCGGTCTTCTTCCTCCTGCTTCTTTCGGGTGGCCTTTCCGCTCATCGAAAACACGATTTCCTTGCCGAGTTTGCGGCAGACCGTGGCGATGCTGCGTTCGAGGTTGCGCACGCCGGCTTCCTGCGTGTACTCGCGGATGATTTTCATCAGTGCGTCATCCTCGAAACGCACGTTGAACTCCCCGAGGCCGTGTTCGGCGATCTGCTTGGTGACCAGGTGGCGCTTCGCAATTTCCAGCTTCTCGTGTTCGAGATATCCCGGCAGTTCGATGATCTCCATGCGGTCCTGCAGCGGCAGCGGGATCTGGTACTGCACGTTGGCGGTGGTGATGAACATCACCTTCGAGAGATCGAATTCCGCGTCGATGTAATGGTCGGTGAAGGTGTTGTTCTGTTCGGGATCCAGCACCTCGAGCATGGCCGAGGTCGGATCGCCGTGGAAACTCTGGCTCATCTTGTCGATCTCGTCGAGCAGGATGACGGGATTCGACGTGCCCGCCTTGCGGATGGCCTGGATGATTTTGCCCGGCATCGAGCCGATGTACGTGCGCCGGTGTCCGCGGATTTCCGCCTCGTCGTGCACGCCGCCGAGGGAAATGCGCACGAACTTGCGGTCGAGCGCCCGGGCGATGGACTTCCCGAGCGATGTCTTGCCCACGCCCGGAGGACCGGCGAAGCAGAGAATCTGTCCCTTCATCTCGCCGACCAGGTTCAGCACCGCGATATGTTCGAGGATGCGCTCCTTCGGTTTCTCGAGCCCGTAATGATCGGCGTTGAGCACGCGCTTCGCGTTGCGCACCGACAGGTTGTCCTCCGAGAACGTACTCCACGGCAGGGCGATCAGCCAGTCGATGTAATTGCGGATCACCGTGGCCTCGGGCGACATCATCGGGGTTTTCTTCAGCTTGTCGAGCTCCTCGATGGCCTTCGACATCGCTTCGTCGGGCATGCCGCTCTCGACGATGCTCGTCTGCATTTCCTCGAATTCGCCGGACTCCACCTCCTCGTCATCCCCGAGTTCACGCTGCAGGATGCGGATCTGCTCCTGGATGAAGAACTTCCGCTGGGAGCGCTGGATGTTCTCGTTGACCTTCTCGTCGATCTCGTGCTCGACCTTGAGGATCGCCAGTTCGTCGTTGATGATACGGATGACATGATAGTACTGCCTGACGACATCGTCGATTTCGAGAATGGACTGCCGTGTCTGGATGTCCACAAGCAGGTTGGCGCTGACGTAGTAAAGGCGGCGCAGGGGATCGTCGATGTTCTCGAAACCCAGCAGCGACTCGTTCGGGATGTCACGGTGCACGCGCACGTACTCTTCGAACACGCTGTCGAGCTGCCGCATCAGCGCCTTGAGCTCGGTTGTCATGACCGCGGGTGAATGCGCAATTTCGATGTCGGCGCGGTAGAAGTCCTTTTTCGTGAAGGTCATCTTCGTCGCGGTCGCCTGGAAGAGACCGTCGACCAGCACTTTCATCAGTCCGTTCGGGAGCTTGAGCACCTGCAGGATGCGCGCGACCGTGCCGTCGGGATGCAGCCCGTCGATCCCCGGCTCCTCGTCTTCCGGATTTTTCTGCGCGCAGACGAAAATGAACTTGTCCTGTTCGATCGACTCGGTCACTGCAGCGATGCTGGATTCGCGTCCCACAAGGATCGGAAAGATCATGTAGGGAAATATCACGATGTCCCGCAGCGGAATCAGCGGCAGTTTCCCCGGAATATCTTCAGGTGTGGGATCGGGCTGGGTGTCGTTTTCTTGCATGGGTAGTATGTTATCTGCTTTGTGCTATGTTCGTCTTCCGGAGGACGGATTCCCTGCCGTCAGATAATCGACATGGTTTGGAGGTCATTGCGGCAGGTCCTGCTTGCGCTGTTCTTCATCGAAGCGGGCAGGTTATCCGTCATGCTGAACCGTTCGAAACACGGCGAAGCATCACGCAAGATAGACCGGTGGGGAGGGAATGTCAATGGAATTAGGAGCACGGGAGGAATATGACACCGGGGAGCCTGTGACGGGCTCCCCGGTGGTGTATCATGGCGTCCGTTTGCGCGGACGAAATTACGCGAAAATGAATTTCGCACCGAGCATCACGATACCGAGCACCAGCACTGTGAGCATGATAAGCAGGCTGACCGGCATCGAGGTCGTGTTCTGATTGGCTTCAGACATACGCTTCCTCCATGGGGAATAGTGATCGAATCCGTGTGATTATATCGCGCTGTCAGCACACGGATGGAGGGGCGCGGGGAGGGAAGCGAAAAAGATGTGGAAAAAGAGGGATGCACAGCGGTGAGGGATCGGTTCTCTGCACGTCGCCTTCACGCGGCGGAGGTGCGGCGGTGCTGATCATCCGGCATACGTGTTTCTTCGTCTGTGCCGCTGTCGCCGCCGTGACTGAGGACGATGGGCGCGGCTCACTTCTGTCGGACTCCGCCTGCTGTGCGGGGGTGGTCCAGCCCGCACTGAAGAAGAAGCGCGGGTGGTCCCATTCATCGCCCGACTGCTGCGGAACCGCGAGAATGCAGAGGATTCCGCAGAGAAGGATGCTGGTCGTGACGATGCGGCGATACATGCATGAAAGGTCAGAAAGATTTCATGCATCCGCAAGCGAAATCGGCATGCGGGAATGCACCGGTTACCAGTTCTCGTATGAGACGCTGATGCGGTTGTTTTCGGGCTGCGACATGTTGCAGATCAGCACCACCGATTTTTCGGACTCGGTCTTTGATACGGCAGTCACTGTGAATGTCTGACCGCGGCCAGCAATCTCATAGGTGGCATTCATGTTTTCCGCCTTTAGCATGTCCGTTTCCGCTTCCATGCCGCAGTCGGCGATATCGATGTTGTCGAACGTGTTTTCACCGCCGCCGAGCGCGGCAGGTTTGCGATAAAATCCCTGTGCGGAGGAAGCAAGATGCAGGCAGTCCTGCGTGATGGCGTCCCTGTAGGACTGTGCGGCGTTCGCATCGAAAATGCCGATACCGAGAACGACACCGATTCCGACGATGATGAAGCCAAGCACGATGAGAAGGAGCTGCTGTGTACCCATGGCGCGAATCCTTTCTGGATGGTGGAAAAATCACTTCCCTTCCTCAACTCGGGCAGTGAAGTCCGTCCATCATATCGGACGCGAAAGTAGCAAGCTCATGCGTGTGAATGGACGTGCTATGCTCGTGCACTCAGACGCCATATAATTGTAAGCAGAAATCGTGCCAGGCGCATGTTCAGGATGATTTTCTCCCATAATCACCTGCGGTGGAGGTTCTGCACCTGCCCGGCGGCATCAGGCTGTACGGTTTCCAAACAGCCTGGATGTGCCATTGTCTCGGAATCAAACAGTATGTATGCCGTCATTGAGGCGACGCCACCGGCGAGAGGCCCATCGGCAAGCGGTTGCATGTGGTTGGAGAGTATCAGGAGAGAGGGGAATTCACTCCAGCGGAGCAACATTGTAGACAAATGTCATCTCGGGGTAGTCGACGTACAGCTGTCCCTGATTTCCCTGGCTGTGCAGAATCACCAGACGCACGCTGCACTCCTTCCCGTCTTCATCGATGCAGAGAATTTCCCAGGTTTCGTCTCCGTCCTCGTCAATGGATTTCCCCGCATCCTTCGCCATGTGATAAATTTGCGTTTCCTTTGAGTAAATTTTTATCCGCTCCTTGTCCGTATCGATCGTGACGATGATGCTGACATCCTCCCAGTCCGTCCAGTCCGTCCATTCCCCGTCGAGGACATACTTGTAGGCGAAGGCCTCAGCACGGAGTTTGTGAATCTGTGCCTGGGACGGAGTGACCCAGGCGACAAGCACGAACAGTATGGCGACGAGGAGCGGAATGCGTGCCATGGTACCTGCTGTCATGTGACCTCCTTGGGAAACGTAGTGGACAGACGTGTTTCGCATCCGGGAGACAGGGCCGCCGACGGCAAGGCAGGATGTCCGCACGGACGTGCGCGCTCGGAACAACGCCGGGCGCGTGACCGGACACGCTGCAAAAAAAGTACGGTTCGTCAAGGCAATAATCAAGATCGGAGAGGGGATGCGCCACCGCATCCAACGTCTGACCGACTCGAATGGCCGTGCAGCGAACAGGCGAAAGCGTTACTTGAGGTATTTCATGAACGGGAGGTGCTTGCGGATTGCCGGTGCATACACCGCGTAGACGATGAACACCGCGACCAGCAGCAGTGCCAGCACAATGGAGACATTGAAATCCAGGCTGTGCCGCCAGAAGGTTCTCATGCCGATGCCGAATATGGAACCGTACACGACGATGGAATGCAGGAAGTAAATCCCGAGCGTCTCTTTTGCCGTCGCGTGGATGGCCTTCGGCATGGTGACGACCTTGGTGAGGAGGCCGATGATGCCCGCGATGATCAGGACTTCCCCGAGTCGGAAATAGGTGAACACGCCGTAATTCAGCCATTCCGAATACTCGGTCCACCACGTACTGTACATGTCGTGCAGGATGAACCAGGACCGCGACATGATCAGGTATCCAATCACGGGCAGCAGCAGAAACACCCAGATGCGCTCGTGCAGGCGCAGTTCGACGACGAGGAAGCCCAGAATGGCGCCCGCGAGCGGGAAGCCCAGCCAGGTGAGGATGGGGAAGGCGGCGTGTACCTTCAAAACATAGGTGGAAAAGATCTGCAGCGCGCCGGGCAGGGATTCCTGCACGGTGACCATCGGACCGAAGACGAATGCCGCGTGCATGAGAAGGAGGGCGGCCACGGGAAACAGCCAGCGAAAGTGCCGCGTGACATAGGCGAGGATTGTTACGACGAACATCCCGACCCCGATCGTGTGCAGCACATGCGTGTGCGAGGCCCAGTTCCAGAAACAGGCATCCCCGTGATACAGGCAGATAAAGGTATAGCGGCTCACCTGCAGCAGATATCCGAGAATGATCAGCCGTCCCCCGCGCCAGAGATTCTTTTTCAGGCGCTCGGTATCGATGGTATCGGGCGTGCGGAAGAGCAGGTAGGCGACGATGAGTCCCGACGCGAAAAAGAATGCCGGCGCGGTCACGCCACGCATGTGATGCCAGGCGGCATACAGCCAGTTGCCGGGATCCCGGAAGGCATCGGCGAGGGTCAGTTCGATGACATGCCCCTGCAGCATCATCAGGATGGCGTATGCCCGCATCGCGTCGACGAATTCCAGGCGTCCGCCCACGAGCCCCGCGTGCCTGGCTTTCGTCCCGTGCCGGAGCACGTCCCAGACGGCGCTCAGTCGTGTTCCCAGTGTGCGCATGGCGGACGCGAACATTTCCATGATGGGAGAGCAATCGTTCGTTCAGATACTTCCGGCGGTACGGCACCGCAGGAGCGATAGTACGATATCGGGGAGACTAATCCAAGGAGGGTTCCGGAACGCCGAACTTCTGCTGCGTGCATACCATCTTGATGCGTGGCCGGTTTGCACCACGCATCCGCGGAATGCGGCTTTGAGCGCTGTCTGTCTCTCAGGCGTTCTTGTATTCGAGTGCGTCGCGATCCCACCCGGCGAGAATCGCGGCCGCCTCATAGGTACTCTGCAGGAAATCCAGCAGCATCGCATCGGGATCTTCCGCTGTTCTCACGGCCTCGTACGGCAGCACGAATTCACCGAGCTCTCTGTTGTAGTATGCTTCCCTCGGTCGGATCGCATGCTCGGCGAATCCATCCGGCTCGGGATAGGCATACGCGTAGAAGGCGGCTTCGCCCAGTCCCGCGCCCGGCCAGAACCCTGCGCTCGACAGCTCATGGGAATATGCTTCCTCCATCACCCAGTCGGCGCAGTTGGGCGCACCGCCCGGATGTTTCGGCGCGGTGCGGCCGGAAAAGCGTGTCACGGCGAGATCGAACGCACCCCAGAAGAAATGCACCGGACTCACCTTCCCGATGAAGTTCGCCCTGAACGCTGTGAACACGCGATGAATCTGCAGGAGGGCTTTCCAGAATCGTTCGACTGCTTCGGCGTCGTAGGCCGACTGCGTCCCGTTCTCGGAAAAGGGCTCAATGGGATCGGGAATCTCCACGGGCATCTGCCAGATTTGCACGTCGATCGCAAGTTCATCAAGCGCCGTCATCACCTTTCGATAGAATTCGGCCACCGGCATCGGTTCCAGGGCGAAGGAAGAGCGTTCACCGTCCGATGCAGCGATATGCAGCCGGTGATCGATGAAATCGAAGTCAATTTCGAAACCCCGATTGCCATGCGGGATGAGGGAGGTGGTCAATCCGCGCGCGGTCACGTACAGGGGCACGTGCCACGAATGATTGATCCAGGGCATCTGCGAAAGGCGAATCTTCCCGATAATCTGGCTCCAGAGGTGGAGTGTCTCATACGTGTCCTGCCAGGAATCCAGCGGCAGTGCCGGCCAGTGTTTGTTATTTATACTCACAGCGTATCCTCTCCTCTGCAGGTTCGTGGACCTGCCAGATGTATTTTTCATAACCGTCTGATTGTTACGGAAATGTAACATCGGAAGTGATCCCAAAAGTGCCCGAGCGGGTTTGCCGGCAGAGAAAGGAGGAATTGCCCTCAGACAGACGAGACCAGACGTTTCCATCTGGTCTCGTGAAGTCGTTTATAATGGTCCCTCGATACGTCCTGCTGCGTCCCCGCTTCGCGGGACGCCGCGGGACTACTCGGGATGACGTTGTCTTAACCCTGTGCGCGTATCACCTGTGAAAATACATTTTGTACTTACAGTACTATTTTGACCCCCTAAATCATTACTTGGAAAACGTTTAAAATAAGCAAGCAAAACGTTTAAAATAAACAACTTATAGGGATTATTGGCGGAACCGTCCCGGATTGGCAAAATGCAGGTTTCGTGTAAAAGTGGCAAAATATTGGCAAAATTTATTTGCCAATATATACTCAGAGTGGTATCTTGACCCTTAGATCAGTAATCAGGTTCTCCAATGGAGGCATGGATGTCCACAGTGTCAGTGTTTGAAGTGAAGCAAACGATCAAGGGGAAAACCAGGCGCTACCTGAATCTGCGATTCACTGTAAGTGGAGAGCGAATCTCGGAGTCGACGGGGATGTACTACATCGAACCCGCTACGACAAAGAGCGACCGGGAGCACAATCGTGGGGTGAAGGAGAGGTTGGCATTGCTTACTGCCCGGAAGCAAATCGAGCTTGACCAGCGAGGTGACGACTATGTCCCTGCGAGGGCGCAGCGGAAGACCTCACTCTTAGATGTCTTCGATCGGTACATAGCTGAGAAGGCCAAGGATGTCAAGCCTGGGACATTGCGAAATATCCAACAGACTCGAACACAGCTATCCGATTTCCGGGATAAAATCACTCTGGCCGATCTCAATGCATCGCTTGTGAGGGAGTTCATCGAATTTCTGCGAAGTAAGCAGTCTGATGGATCTATGAAACAAAACACGGTCGCTCGGCACATCAATGGATTCAGCGCCTTTTGTAACTATGTGAGGAGGAAAGGGTACAAAAACGCAAATCCATTTGATGATTTGGGTCGTGATGAGAGGATCCGCTTCAATTACGACAAAAAGGAGAATGCTGAACTTCGTCAGAAGATCTTTCTTACGCTCGACGAGGTTCAGGCGATGTGGGATGCGCGTCACATCCTCAACGACAACGCGTGGACTGGTAAGTACGATACGCACTATGCCTTTTTGCTCAGTACAATGGTAGGTCTGCGATTTTCAGATGTAAGCCGATTAGCTCCAGAACATATTAAGTATACTACCGAGAAGAACCGCAAGATCGAGAATGGGTTCATCGACATCAAACAGAAAAAAACGGATTATCAAGTCCAAGTTCCGCTTAATAGTGCAGCCGTCGAAATTCTTGAAGAAGTAAAAAGTAGAAATCCACACTACAAGAAACGAGGATTCTTCAGGACGATTGCGGGGGGCAGAAAGGTCAACCGGCTAGCCTTTGCGGCGGGAATCAGGACGGAGGAGGAAGTGCGTGGACTTGTCTTCAACAATTCAAGACATTCGTTCTCCCAGCTGCTCCAAGATCAGGGCATAGCTATATCCCTGATTGATCAGCTTCTCGGGCATAAAGTGAACAAACTTCTGATCTTGGCTTCCAATTATTCACTCAATGATTTCGAGGAACAACCGGATCCTTATATCGAAGCCGTAAATAAAATCTCGTTTCTCGGATGATTTGAGAGATCGGAATTGCCTGTACTGCATTGGCAAGGAAGATACGCTGGAGTGGGAAAAAGCGGAGTGAATTGGGCAGTTTGTGTTCTGTCTTCTAATTGACCTTAGGAACGGGCGTTTATTCTTTATTCTATGAATTTTTTGCGGTTTTCAACAAAAGTGGTCACATTTTTCGACTGAGTGGTCACATGCTTTTGAGACGGAAAAGGCGACTGAGCGGGGGAATGTGACCACTTCGAGTCTCGATCTCAAGACGCCCCTCCACATCGTGTACGTGCCTACGGTGACTCACTGGTCAGATGTTACTTAAGAGACTGGTACCATCCCCTGGCGTCCTCCCTCAGGATCCCCACTCCAACTTCCATCCACCGCCCACACCAGTACCCTTCGGGCTTGATCAATCTTTCTCCGGTTTCTTGTAGATGTTCAGCCCGATTTTCACTTCCTCTCGTCCCTCGACCGATTGATTGCCCTCGGTTGAGGCAATGATCACTGATTTCCCGCTGGAAGACAGTCCAAACTCCTTGCTCAGATCGACTTTGATCGTAAGGATATTGCCGTCCAGCTTCATCTCGACGTTCTTCATGGTGGCTCCTGTTCATGTGCTTTATGATAGGTGATGGATTTCTGCCGAGAATGTACGTAAAATCTTGGTGGGATGGGGGATGAGAGGTAACACGATCCACCTTTTCTCAATGCTTCAGCACGTACCCATGCTCATCCCAGCCGTAATTCGGCATCCGATGATGCTCTTCCCAGTACTCTCGAACCTTCTCCATCCGTTCGAGGAATACTGTTTTTGACCCTGAGTCACGAACACGATGGATTCTGATCAGATTCTGTGTTCGGTTCGGCTTGGATGAGTAGAAAATCAGCACCGAGATTGGAAGGTTGTTCAACTCTGTTTTCAGCAACGCCACAATCTCATCCATTTGCTCATTCCTCATGCCAATGCATCCGACAGAAGAGCACTTTCCATGGATGCCGATTGCACCTCCGGTACAGCCCTGAGAGAGATCGAAGTCGTTTGGGTAGTTGATGTGCAGGGTCTTGTAGGAGCCGCTCTTCGGATTGTACGAATCGACCTCGTATATGCCTTCGGGCACGAGCATATCTCCTTCCTTGGTCTTTCTGCCAGCGAGCGTGGAGAGCTTGCAGATTGTCCACTGTCTCTTTTTGGAGCCGTCTTTCCAGACTTCGAGTTGGAGTTCCTGCTTGTAGATTACGATCACCGTCTGGGCAGGGGAGGGAGGTGAGATTCCAACGAAGAGTCCCAGAAGGATGATCAACCTAAGAGCAACTCGTCTTGACTCCGACCGCAAGAGTCTATTCACTTCCGCTATCCGCCTTTTTCCTGATGGGTTCAAGAGTATCCTCGATGATTTTCTTCCAAGCGTCTTTGACCCTTATGAAATCGGTGATAGTTGGATATTTCCCGTTCCGCTTCACACACCAACTCCATTCCTTGTACGAGTCGTCGACTGTTCCTTGTACTAAGTCGGCTACTTGCTTCAGGTAGCTGACCCCGATGCTCCTATCGCCGAGTTCCTCTGTCTTCGTGACAATCCCGTAGAACCAAACTTCACCGTCCTCCTGAACGGAGGCAAAGTTGTAATTGTCGTCTGGAGATTTCAGATTGAGGGACAGCTTCTTCCCTCGACCGAGCTTCGGAAGAATGTTGAGGTTGGATGCGAGTTCGTGTGCGAAATTCTGGAACGCATCGGCGTTTTGATGACCCACTGCACCAGCAAGACGTTCGAAGAATGCCTTCTCGGAGATGGTCCTGCCTTTGGTCGGCTTGTCCGGTCCACCGGTTTCCTCCTTACCAGTCCGAAACACTGTACGCTCAATTTCCACTGTCCTTGCGAGGATGCGGGGAGTGATGACGAGTTCACTGTTATCCGATTTCCTGTACACCGGAAGCTCGATGAGCGCAAGCGTGAAACCCAAATTGCCATTACGCTGGATGTACTCCGCCATTTCCTCCATGTTCTCTCGAATGCCGTCACCGATCACCGCGAGCAAGAATCGACCTCGCTGTAGATTGGTTTGCACGCTGTCGATGAACTGCTGTTCCTCGATGTCAGGGTAATATTCGTGGATGAGGTCGAACAGAGAGCCGGTGCTGTCCTTCCGTGCCTTCAGGCATTCCTCCTCGAATTTCGAATAGTCCCACTGAGCGATGTCCTTCGCATAATCAAGCACCTGCCCAACGACTTTCCGTCTTGCCTCTGGATTTCGCCAGAGCTTGCATTCTCCGATGGTAATGAAGCCGTACTCGTTGAGGTATATCAAATCCACCGAGCCGGACTTGGTGCGAAGCTCCCTGCAGATCGGGATCATCCCTGCGAAAGTTGGTTCAAGCTCCTCAACAGGGAGGAGGGAGGCGTTTTCAAAGCAGATTCTCTGAATCCAGTCCTCATCATAGGAGCCTGATCCAAGCGGGACTCGTTCCAGTGCCGTGGCTCGGTCGTCTCTGATGACGGATGGTGTTGTGTGCTGTTTCATTTCGATCTCCTCCGTACGCCAGATTCCGTGCAGGACATTGGAAGATACGAAATGAGCGAGAACTTGGCAGAGGTGGACATCGGGTTGTCAGCCGTTGAAATAGTCTGTGGGGCAGAGTACCTTTCGGTGAACACTGAAAAGCTGAGGAGGAAAAAAGTGCTTCTAACTATGAGAGAATCGCTAGCGACAAGTTCAAATGCCCCAGCCATCTTCAATATCCGTGTGTTCCTTGTAATCGGGAGTATGCTCATTGTCTCGTCCCAGCAGGTAGTTGCGCAGGAATACACCGCCGAGAAACTTGGCTTTAGCGTCAAAGGCACGCTAGGGTTTGTTCTGGGGGAGTCCAAGGAATTGACGGTTGGGAAGGCCGTTCTAAACTTCGAATTACTGACAGAGATCAATGAGATTCGTAGCGGCGATGAGTTGTCGGTTCGTGGTGGGCGATTCATTCGATGGGAGCCATCAGTCATCGAGCTAGATTTCAAGAAAAATGTCCTTGGGAACATCGCTGTTTATCTTCGGCAATCCAACATGGATGATGCGTTCCAGACCTACGATGAGGTGACACGGAAAATAGTGGAGAAGTACGGGACGGAGATACTCCTCTCATCTTGGGATTCGCGCGTTGAAGCGCGGAAGGAGCATCAAAGCGTGAATGAGTATGCGAATATGATCTGGATGGAAGGTGGATACATTCTGTATTGCAGTATCAATACATATCAGGACGGCTCTGTGTACGTCCGTGTAAATTACCGTGATGCGATGCTGATGAATGTCGTAGAAGAATCAGATGAATTCTAAGGAGGGTCTTCACAAGAATTTGTGGGTGGTTTGAGGCAAATCGAGACCACCCAGACATAGATACTGCATCGTGATGAATGTGTCTGGAGATCGAAAGCCCCGAGCCCGGTGGCTGATTGCTTTCGCACTGTTGTTCAACGCTTCGGCGACTACGTTTGACTTCCAACCGGACTCGGAGATTCCCTTCCCAGTCGGCGGATACGATGTGGTGGTCCTTGATTTCCAATGTCTTTCTGACGATGTTCTCGATTTGCACGGTGCGCCTCCTGATTGCCCTGAGATTGGTCTCTCAAAAAATCGGAGACAATCCGCGCATTTTCAATAGTTTACCAGTGATTTAGACGCAATTTTTACCCATATATTGGTGTGAAGAGCTGAAATATTTTCTTGGATTTTCACCAAATAGGCGATGTGGTCGAAATATTCAAAGAAGAGCGGTATGGAGAAGTGATCTGAGCTAACCGGTTTAGGCGGTAGCTAACTCTAAAAAAGTTTGTCAGATCTGTAGCTTGTTAATTGACTTGAAAGAGGCTGTTTTATCATAAAATTGTCTAATCCAGACTATTTTGCTGAAATGAACGGATTGCCCACCAAATGTAGGAATTCACAGAATCCGGGATTGATTTCCATTTTGGTTCTATTCGTTATGCCTCTATCGTCATATCACGAGAGGTTCGAGAGTCAGATCCAGTATCGTATTTCGGATGGTGGTCGAGTCTTTACCGGGATTTTCAGGTAAGATAAGAAATAATTCTAGTTCAACGGTCTATTGGACGGCGTCTAAAGATCAAAGAGGCTTGCCAAATTCAGGAGGATGCATGCGTACTTGCAATTCGAAGGTGATCTTACTGGTAATCGTATTTGTCATAGTTGTGGGAGGGTGCTCGAAAGATACACCAGATATGTCTGGGAGGTATGTTTCTGAAGATGGTAATAGCAGGAAGGAGATCAACATCGTCCCTATAAAGGAGGGTGCATATTCAATCTATGCTGAAGCTCTGCTGGGCGTTGAAAGCGTTGGAGGGCCCGAATCGTATTCGGGTGTTTATCGCGGTGTGATTGAGGATACTATACTTAGTTGCACTGGTAGTAAAAGTGAAATGTTCGAATTTGAGCTATATCGTACCAACGATGGAATCGAAATCAGAGGACCGGGAAATAGATCTGCAATAAGCGACATGTGTGAGTATTCAGGGTTCTATGAGTATAGGGGGTCATCTGTAGTGTCTTTTCCGGAATCGGGTAGCTACATTGATAGCGTTGAAACAAAGGTAATATATTATGATGATGATTGGGAAGAAGTTGGTCGCAACAAAGCGGAATACTACAGAATAATATCATACAAGAATGGCAAACCTGAAGGCGTGGTTCGTGACTACTACATCAGTGGTAATATTCAGTGGTCAGGAGGCCTCATATCTGAAAATCCCGATGTTTTTAATGGCGATTGCACATATTACTACGAAAATGGCAAGCCATCAGCTACGGCGCAATATGTAAATGGTGAGATCGATGGAACTGAGATTAGCTACTACGAGTCTGGTAAAAAAGAAAGGGAGTTGTACTTTAAGAACGGAATGGCGACTCAGATATCGAAGGCATACTACCCAAGTGGCAAGATCAAGTGGACTATTGAGGACGGCTACATCGGGACAGTCGGGGAGCAGAAATATGTCAATGGAAAATATACGTATTATGACGAGAGTGGTGAAAAAACGAGAGTGGTTCGCTCAGTAAATGGGGAGATAGAAGAGGTACTGTGGGAGAACAAACTGCCGATTGAGGATTGGATGATCGGAGACTGGTACTACGAGAACCCCGTCCTGCCCAACGTCCGTAATGTCTATAGCATTTCGAGTAGGGGTTTCTCAAGTAAGCAAGTAAGAACGAATGGCCATGTGCTTGATTCAAGGTATTACTACTACATTGTCTGCGGGACTAAAAAGGATTGGATCAAAATCGCACATATGGATGAACCAATGGATGGCAGAGGATATATGTGCAGTGTGCCAAGCTCAATCATTGAGATTCATCGTGTTGATCGTAACCATATGGAGTTTAATAGAATCCCAATGACTAGATATTAGACTTCATTCACGCCTTTGAGCCGCAAGAAACACTGATCAAGAGCTAGAGTGAATTTAGAGGACACGAAGAAACCGGATAATGATAACTTGTGGGTTAACATATGGGCCTCCTAGAACTCTGGTACTGCATATACTACATCCACGATGACTAGAACTGGAGAGAATACAACAAGATTGAAGAGTGTTGGCGAGGTCACAAGGCAGCGATAGCTGTTTTCGTTGTGATGGATAAGCAATCGGATCACCGATCACGAAAGCGACCAGAAGTATCTTGCAGTGGCTAGAGTGGGCGAGATTATTACGACTTTGGTCTGGATATTCCCTTCCCCGGTCAGCCACTTAATTGAAGTAAGCTGCAGGGATCGAGATCGTCCTTTCTTGAACAGATTGTGGAGAAGATATGTATGCAAGCACAAGAAACGAGACTAGAGCTTCGATGATTACGGTTTGGTTCAACTCCTTTAAGGTGTAGGAGAACATGCAGGCGGTGGCATCGTATTGATGCGGACATACACAGTCTCACTTATAGGCATCTTTGTCCGGTTTATCGTATATTCTAGTAAAGAAGCTCCTGAACAGCCCACGATCAGGTACAAGGCATGGCCTCTCTGTCACGTGAATCGCAATCCGACCAAGCCGAGAAGAGACATCAGTGCGCTACGGACATATTGTCGTTTCCTACACACACTGGGTCAATTCGGGTCTTTTATGCACTGACTCTAACTTTGTTGCTCGGAATGTCATCGTGCCATGGGCAGGATATCCGTGACGCACAGAACCGGCTGGTTTATCGGTTACAGGATGAGGCACGAATACTATCCCCGATGAACAAGCATCTGTGGACAATCAAGGACGATGGGGCTGTGGTTACGTCCCAGAAAGTCCTTATTCTTCGATTAAAGCCTGATGGAAAGATCGTATCAGCTTCGAACAGAGAAATGGGGCGCATTGACAGTGATGTTATCGTCTGGGAATCGGGAAATATCAGCTTTGTCAGCTTATCACGGTGAGATATGAACCAAGAAGAATCATCGGCATTATATCAGAAGGAGATATTGAGTCGTCTTGTGAAGGACCCAAAATTGGAAGAATTATCCCTGAGCATGCATACTCCAAATATCTTCAGCATATTAGATATTACAAGAAATGAGATAAGACATTCGAATTTTTTAGCATGGTTGATGTCTCCGAGGGAAAGCCATAATCTCGGAGCAATATTTTTAAAGTGGCTGTTACGGGAAATATTGTCCTCAGACCTCATCACTTGGTCTAATGAGATCGATGTTGATACCTATTATCTTCAGGATATACAGATATTCCGCGAGTGGCGCGATATTGATTTATTGATTGTCCACGATGATTTTGTAGTGGCCATTGAGAATAAGGTTTTGTCTGGCGAACATTCAGACCAGTTAAAGAAGTATCATGATATAGTTTGTGAGTCATTCCCAGAGAAAAATCATGCTTACGTATTTCTAACGATTGAGGGTTATCAGCCAAGCGATATTATTGATGCTGAGTATTACGTGGCGATAAGTTATCGTGAAATAAAAGCTATACTTGAAATACTATTAACCGTATACGTGGCGTCAATATCTCCTAAGATACAAGGTTATTTGCAAGATTATCTCTTAGTTATTAACAGGTATATTATGAAAGAGCATGAATCGGTTGAGTTGGCAAAGTTGCTTTATCGCAACCATAAGGAAGCGATTGATTTCATAATTGAGAATATACCTGACCGACTATCTGAAATCAGAACGCCAATTGAAGAAGCAGTTGAGGAATCTGGTTTTAAGCTTGAATCATGCAATAAATCTTTCGCTCGATTTCTTACAGGTTCTCTTTCGGAGTCGCTCCCTCGCTCCGGGGATGGATGGAAAGGAGGAGAATGTTTTTTGTTTGAGCTAGAGTATTACGAGAATTGTATTAGTTTAAAATTCGTAATATCTCCGGGGCATGAACAGCATAGACGGCTATTAACAGAAATTATACGGTCCATCCCCGGCAGCACAGATTCACGTGGTAAGAGGTATCTTATTTATTACAAGGATAAAAAGCGGATAAACTTTTCGAAAGAAAAATATGATGATCCGAATGAAGTAAAAGTAGTCGTCAAATCGCTACTTGAAAAGAATAAGGACAATATGCTAACGGTAGAAAAGCTTGTTGTTGAAAAGAGGAAGGAGTTTCAGGGTATAGGTTACTAATCGAACACTTGTGTCAAAAATCATTGTTTCTCAAGGAGATACCGTGTATCGCTGATTTCTGCAGTGAATGTAATCTTGGTACTGCCAGTGACTTATGCGATCATGACCCCAGAAATACCGATTAGAAGCAAATCGTAGATCATCTGGCGTGCTTTTTCAACGTTTTTCTTCGGTCATGGATGTATTTGTAGTGGCGAGTGAGGGGATCCCATTGGAACATATGAATCGGGGGTATGGGAAGCAAGTATCTTGAAGCTCGTGTCAATCTGGAATCCGGACGGCATGTGCAGGAAGGGAAACAGGGCGTGGTCCACTGTCATTGATCAATGTAGGAATACAAGCTGTGGTAGGGAGTCATTGTGAAATTGCACGACCTGGAGTTGACAACAGGACGATATCCCCGTAGATTCGTCTCATATCTATGCCACAGCATGAAACAAGACGCAGATGAAGAAAAACAGGGATATTTTTGAGAACAGCGAGTACTTCGCCAAATATAAACCGATCAGGAACAAGCTTCGTCAATATGATGGTGATAGCATTATCCTAGGCATCATCAGATATCTGAGGAAGCCCACTCACAGGCCAATAGATGAAGCAATGAAACACCCATGGCTCTGTCTGCTGTTGGTAAAGTGGACGGTGATAGATGAAGAATATGCGTCAGATAAGGGTAATCCCATTTCGGAGCAACGACTGCTGGATATTTTGAATCAGACTCTTGATCTAAGCAAGTACTTGAGAGAGTTAACCGAATACGATCATTACACTCTCTTTATGAGGAACTTTGCATTTCAGCAGTTCTGGTATCAGAGAAAACCATACGTACTTAGCATGGCCAGGCAAAGTTATTTATTCGGAGAACTTCCAGCTGATAATCCAATTAGAAGGGCGTATAGTAAGACATTTGGACTCGATATTGAGGATGCGCTGAACTTATCGCTTGTGTTGTTCTATTATTTATGTAGTGAGAGGAGGGCAAGTGTAAGCATATCGAATTTTGGTGATTTGAATCAGCATTACAAATCCAAAGTAGGGGCTTTCCTCGATTTGTTAGCTCGAGACTCAAAATCCTTGCCAAAGTACTTGAATGCAGGTGATAAAGTAGGTCGAACCTCGTGGGAGTATTTTGAACAAACACCGCTAATCCGATATCCTCTATATAAAATGGGGAATACGTATTGGTGCTATTCGGATAAAGTAATGGCTAGAGCACTTGAGTCCCATTATTATGATATAATGAAGGGTATCGATGCTGATTGGTTTATGACAGAGTTTGGGGCTGTGTTCGAACGCTATGTTGAGAAAGGTTTAGCATACTCAAAAGTCAAGTATTGTGACGAATCTGAAATACGTTCCGTCCTTGGTGCAAAGCATAAAGCGGTAGACTTTATTCTCAATGAAGGTGGTAATGGCATCTTGATAGATGCTAAAGCTGTTGAGTTGTCGTATTCTGCGAAGGCGTCCCATCGCACGGAAATCATACAAGGTGCAACGCGTAACTCAGTACTGAAGGCTGTAGAGCAAGCCTTTAGCGTAATCAACGATATCGAAACCCAACAGTACAACCATTCGATTGTCGCGCCAAGGAACAGCTACTTTCTTCTTATCATCACATACAAAGAACTCTATCTCACTGGTGGCGAATACTTTTATGAACACATTGCACGAAGTGAATGCGATGAAATATCAAAGAAGTACGAATACTCAATGAAGTTACCATACGAGAACATATTCTTTCTCACAATTGAAGAGCATGAAATATTAACAGCAATGATGAGAAATGGAACATCTATTTCGGCGTTACTTGAGAGAGCCGTGGGCAACCAAAAGAGTCCAGAAACACGTAAATATGAATTCCATCAGCATTTTGCTGACTTTGTATCAAAGAACCCCTTACCTGAATACCTGATGGATGAGATCAATCGGATGATGGATGATGTGGGAGGAATATTAAAAAGAAACCAATCAGATGATTCTCGGTCCAAAATAGTACGGTAGCCGGAGAGACCATGCAAATCATCATCGATCTCACAACCATCATGGAAAGACTGGACAGGATTGAAGGACGACTCAATGCCATCTGCACACAGGAGCCTGCGGAACAGATATTAGATGCAAAGGGAGCTTCCAAGTATCTCGATATCAGTTTGTCGCACCTGTACCGGCTCACGAATGAACGCCGTATTCGCTACTACAAGCCGAGCGGTGGCAGAATCTACTTCAAACGATCTGATCTTGTAGAGTACGCCACATCGATGAATGTGAGCACAAGAGATGAGATCAAAGCGCTGGCGCAGCAGTGGATGGATGATCATCCCCGAAGAAGGTGATGGAGCTTGCATTTCGAGCGCTTGTGCGGTAGAATGCGCTCATACTGTTGAACCAAGGGACCAGTCATGACAGAAGAATTCGACTTCAAATCCATCCCAATGGGCCACTCCGCTGTCGTATCGACGGATGAATTCGGCTTCACGACGGCTTTGCGTGTACCTGGCGGCTGGATTATCCGGCTTCACCGTCTCCGTGGAGACAACATGACTTCAGAGGTCGTGCAGGGCGTGTTTGTGCCGGAGCCAGAGGACGCGGATTCTTGACTTTATTATCCGTATTTCGTAACCTCTTTCCAGTTACTTAGCCTGGTAATCATCGGAGGTGCCTCGTTGGGGGAGTTCAATCTTCTTCGTCTTGTGCCGCTTGCCTTTCTGCTCAGCGTTTCAGCTTGTTCGACCGAGACGAGCGTCACACCGAATCAGTTCATCAGCGACATCGATACCACTGGTGCCATTCATCTGGCACTCGGTACGCCTGTGGATGCGGACGCGTCTGACGATTACGTCATCGTAAGGCGCCAGTACGCCTTGTCTTACAATAAGGATCTGAACGTTCCCAACTGGGTGTCCTGGAATCTGAATACTGATTGGTACGGAGAAGTCGACAGATACTCCGGAAGCTTTATTCGTGATACATCGCTTCCAGACGGGTTTTACCGCGTCAAGCACTCCGACTACACGAACTCCGGGTACGATCGAGGCCATATGGTCCGTTCTGAGGAGCGCACACTGACCGAAGAGGACAACAGGAGTACGTTCCTGCTTACGAACATCCTTCCGCAGCGGCCTGACTTGAACCGTGGCGTTTGGCTCGATCTGGAGTACTGGTGTGAAGAGATGTGTAAGGACTCGCTGAAAGAGCTGTACGTAATTGCCGGCGGGATATTCCATGAACCACACGATCCACTGAGCGATGTAGTTGCTGTTCCAGATTCCTGCTTCAAGATCATAGTGGTTCTGGAGCGTGGACAGGGCTTGGCGGAGATCACGGCCGATACTCGTGTCGTTGCAGTAGTCATGCCGAACATCGATGGCATTCGATCAGATGACTGGGAACAGTACGTCACAAGCGTCGACAGGATCGAAGCGTCGACGGGGTATGATTTTCTGGATCTCATCCCTGACACCATTGAACAGACACTTGAACGAGACTGATAACATGGCTATGATCGAACAATTATTCGACCGTCTGGACGACTGGAGGCACCTTCCGAACTACCAGTTGGAGCGACGAGCTGATATCTTCTTTTCGCTGTATTTGGCAGAAGCGCTGGAGAAGAAGTTTGGGGAGGATATAAACCACATTCTGGTGCCTGAATTTCCGGTTCGTTACGGTTCAGTCTACGAGGATTCGGTTTCCAATCAGTCCTTCAAGGTAGACTACCTTGTGTTGAACCGAGAGGGCAGCCAGGCGTATTTCGTCGAGCTGAAGACAGATGCAGATTCAAAGGGAAAGAAGCAGCAAGATCATATGGAGGATGCTGCAAACAAGGGCTTGCGTGAGCTTCTCGCTGGTCTCTTGCCAGTGTTCGAAGCCACTCATGCCAAGGATAAGTACCGGCACTTATTCCTGTTGCTTGAGAAACTTGGTTTGATTGAGACGATGGCCACAAGGCCTCCGTTCAAAGTGATCTGCGGCGAGATCCCTATCCGGATCGTGTATCTTCAGCCTGAGACGGAAGATGAAGATTCCATAGGCTTCTCGGAGTTCGCTTCGGTCGTGGAATCTCATGAGGATGAAGTCTCTAAACGCTTTGCACGGTCGCTGAGGACTTGGACTTCCAGAGCAGGGTTAGAGGGCGTACTGTGAACTGCCAGGCCGATTTTCTGAAGACGATGCAGCGGAAGGTAGCGATCACGGCTGTGAATCCTTCAGCTCTTCGCGGTAGAGAGAAGGGCACATTGTCGGTTGTTCATGACTTCCTCTCTAAGATGAGCCTACGGAGGATTCCAAGAAGGAGCGAGAAGGCGTATCGGGCATGGCTGGATCGGCAGACTTCCAAACTTTTCGATTTATTCCTGGCTTGGTGAGTCCATGTGGCTGTGTTTGCTATCGAGCAGATCATCATGTAGATTTCCTCCAGTATGCTCCTTACGCTACAGGCCCTATGTGAGGAGTTCAATGCTGCTCCGACGATGCTTGAAAACAGACATCTACTCATGAGGAATGCCCCCGTTGTCTTCGGATAAGTGCCGAAATATTAGTAACTTACAATATGCTCGCTATCTCTCAGCCGATTCAGGAGTGTCGTGATCTACCTAGACAATAATGCGACTACAGAACTGTTACCTGAAGTGCGCGACGCCCTTGCCTCTGTCGTTGGACTTGGTCCTTCCAATCCGTCGAGCAGTCATGACGCGGGTTCTGCTGCACGGCGTATTATCGGGGAAGAGCGGCAGCATGTGGCTGACCTCATCGGCGCATCTGAAGAAGAAGTTTTTTTTACTAGTAGTGGGACCGAGGCGAATAATTGGGCGCTCAATCAGGTCACACATACGGGGAAGCATCTGATCATTACGACACCCATTGAACATGACTCTGTACTACGAAAAGTGGATCAGCTCACAAGTGCGGGTTGCAAAGCCGTCTATCTCCCTGTGGATCGTGAGGGGAGAGTCTCTATCGAAGAGCTCGCGGCCCTCCTGAAGTCGGACGTAGGGATGGTGTCCATGCAGTGGGTAAATAACGAAACGGGAGTAATTCAACCCATCGAGGACGTTGCTAAACTATGTCGCCAACACGGCGTCCCTTTGCACACGGATGCAGCACAGGCGGTGGGGAAACTCGAAATCAACATGGCATCAACGAAGATTGATTATCTGACCTTTACCGGTCATAAGTTTCATGCTCCCATGGGGATTGGGGTGTTGTATCGCCGTGCGGGAGTGCCCTTGCGTCCCTTCATTGCTGGTGGTTTGCAAGAGACGGGACTTCGCGCTGGAAGCGAGAATCTACTCGGGATCGCAGGGATTGGCGCAGCAGCCGCGATCCGGGCCAAACAGCTCCATGCCGTTCAGGATCAAATACAGCAACTTAGGGATTACTTCGAGCAATGTCTCCTTGACCGTATCCAAGGACTGGAGATTAATGGTGGCGATGCACAAGCGCGTGTCTGTAATACGAGTAATGTGCGCTTTCCAGGAGTCGATGGTGAGGCACTGGTGGCACAGCTCGCTCTACGCGATATTTACTGCTCCCAAGGCTCTGCATGTATATCGCAGATCCCCGAGCCCTCGTATGTCCTCCGGGCAATGGGCCAAACTGCAGAGGAAGCCCGGGCAAGCATCCGATTCAGCCTTTCCGAACTGAACACCATCGGCGAGATCGACGAGGCGATCGACGCCATTGCAGATGTGCATCAGCGTTTACGCGCCTTCCAGTTGCCACGCGAGAACGTCCCTTCGCAGGAGGTGCCCTCGTGAGATTTTCAGGACACGAGACCTTTCCTGTACGCGAAGGATGGTTGTATAAGGGATTACAGCTGTTGATTGAAGAGCCTCGGAAGCTATTCGACATGCACGCGGCAGACTATCTCGGTGTGGGGGCAAACATGGCAAAATCAATCCGGTATTGGTTGCAGACAACTGGGCTTGCCTTCACCGACGCGTCGCGCAAAGGACAGCTCACGCCAACAGAGCTCGGGCAGCTCATCGCCGAGCACGATCCGTATTTCATTGACGTTCGTACATGGTGGCTTCTGCACATCAATACGCTCACGCCCCCGGCTTACGCGACGACTTGGGAGTGGTTCTTTAATACATTCAATCTCGAACGCTTTGACCGTGCCGTTGCCACTGAGAATCTCCGGCAGTTCATACAGCTACGCCAGAAGGCTCTGCCAAGCCCCAAAACGCTCGAACGCGACCTGACATGCCTACTCGCAACGTACGCGATGAGCATACCGTCCGAAGATGATGACCCTGAAGAAGCGCGCGATAGCCCTTTCCGGGAATTGCGATTGTTGCGGTATTATCGCGCATCGGGAAAGTATCACTTACAGTATCATCGGAAGGATATCCATCCCTGTGTGTTCGGGTATTGTGTCTCTCGTGCCTTCGAGGATGCCGGCTTCGGGGATATCTCTATCCAGCGACTAACGCGTGAGCCCGGGGGGCCAGGGCGCGCGTTTGTACTCACACATGAAACGCTTTTCGAGCTCCTCGTGGAATTGAGCGTGGCGTATCCAGAATTCCATATTCATGGCCATGCGGGGCAACGAGCTCTCGCAGTGCCCAAACGTCCTGCTATTGATTGGATTGAGGAAATGTATCAGGAGACCAATGGGAGGTGAACAGTGATATCGCCCGAGGTCTCGGAGCGAGATGTGTTTCTCCGTTCCATCAATCTCGTCATGGATGCAGCGGAAGTGGGACGCATCGCCCACTATCGTCCTACTGCAAAAAGCATCGCGCTGCTTTCCGAGGTCCTGGAGACGACGCAGGAGCGTGCTTTGCTTCTTGTCGCTCCGTATGGTTCAGGAAAGTCGATTACCCTCACCTACTTGCTGCATGCGATCGAAAATGCCCCGGCAGCAGCGGAGGTGCTCGAAGTCATCGAACGGCGTGCCGCGCGTGTTAACCCTTCGCTTGCAGATACCCTCGCGTCGCGGAGACGGTCCGGGCAGCGGGGTCTAGTGCTTCCATTGCATGGCTATCAGGCGAATCTCCCACAGGCGGTGTTCGAAGCAGGGCAAAACGCACTTGCGCGGAATAAGCTTGGACGGCAAGCTCGTCGTATCACGCAAACGAGCGCCAACACGATGGAGGAAGCTCTCGCGTATCTGCGGCAGATCAAAGACGTTGCTCGTCATGCCGGCCTCGATACAATTTGTCTTTTCTGGGATGAGACGGGAAAGCATCTCGAATCCCTCGTCACGCAGGGGAAGACGACGGATCTTCTCGATCTGCAGGTACTCGCAGAGTATGCCTCCCGATCACGTGATATTCCGATCACCTTTGCCGTGACCTTGCATCATGGGATCGGGCATTATGCTCAGCAAATGACCCAAGCGGTGCGCTCCGAGTGGATGAAAATCTCCGGAAGATTTCAGACGATTCAATACGTCGAGGATAGCAAAGAGGTTTATCGGCTCATTGCTGAGCTCGTGCAAGCCCACCGAGGACAACGCGCTCTCCCGAGTGCATCGCTCCGCAAGAATCTCGCGAAGGCGGCGCGGGATGTGCATGGCATGTTTGAGGGATTTACCCTTGCGGAGCTCTCTAGGTTGTTTGCAGAAGCCTACCCCTTATCACCTGCTGCGCTGTATCTCCTTCCGCGTATTGCAAGCAGAGTTGCCCAACATGAGCGTACGCTGTTTTCGTTCGTATTATTAGCAAATCTGCATGAAGAGATCGGCATCTCTGACCTCTATACTTATTTCTCCCAGGCCATGCAGGCTGATACAGCTGTAGGTGGCGTTTACAAACAGTGGCTTGAGACCGAAAGCGCCATCTCAAAAACGGCTGGAGATGCAGCAAAGACTGCGGCGCTCCAAGGTGCGTGCCTTTTGAGTCTCGGACTCAAGGGCGAACGCACGCGTGTGCAGAAGGAGGCATTGGTTTGGGCACTTGCTGCTTACAGCAAACAAGAGAAGTGGGCGGAAGTCGTTTCCGAGCTGATTGATCGCAAGTTGCTTCTATACCGGCAACATAGTCGGGAGGTCTCGGTTTGGCATGGAACTGATCTTGACCTCCGTGGCCATCTCGAGGAGGAGATGTCACGAAATCGCGCTGCTTTTCCGTTCCTAAAATTCCTGGAAGCAGAAGCACAGCCAGAATCCTGGAAACCGGTTGAGTACAATGCGCAGTACGCGATTACAAGGTATTGGCGTGGGAAGTATGAGCTTGGGGCCTCTCTGCGAGACCGCGTGGATCTCGATGATTCGATGGATATTCCATTAGGAAGAGATGGGGAAATTCTCTTTATCCTCTGCTGCTCGAGCGATGAACTTTCTGCGGCACGTGAGGCGGTCAAGAAGATCGAGCATCCGCAACGTATCTTTGTTGTTCCAAAGAGCCCCTCGGACATCGAGGATGCGGCTCTCGAAGTATGGTGTATCGCCCGGATGATGCAGAATGCTTCGCTCACCGGTGACGATCCTTTCATTCTGCCTGAGATGCAGCAAATGCATGACGATGCGAGCGCCTATCTTCATACAGTGATTGATGATTTTATTAATCCTCGGAACCAGGCGAGCGATTGGTACTACCGCGGCAGGAAGCTGCCGGTTACAGATGCAGCAAGTGTACGCAGTGTGCTCTCTGAGATAACTACTACCGTGTTTTTCGACACGCCAAAAATAAACAATGAGCTGATCAATCGCTCGAGGCCGAGTGGTACCATCGTCAATGCTCGCAAGAAACTTCTTCTTGGGATGCTTGAGCGGCATGGCACGAGTGATCTCGGACTGATTCCGACCACGGCAAGCGCGTCGATGTTCCGTACGGTCCTTGTTCATACCGAACTTTACCGTGAATGTGCCGATGGGACATGGCAGTATTCTTCAGGAAAGACAAACTCGCTGTTCCACGATCAGGGTTTAAAGCGCGTCTGGGAAATCCTTCGTGCATTCTTCTCGACACCGGCAGAAGCTCCGAAAAGACCAATAGACCTCTTTCATCAGCTCCTAGCGCCCCCGATCGGCATTCGCCCTGGGCTCTTCCCGATTCTATTTACCGCAGGCCTCAAGGCGTTTGGTAAAGCGATCACGCTGAAAAAACGTGGCGAATATGTGCTCGACATCTTGCCGTCTGTGATCGAAGACCTGTGTCGATCGCCGCAGGAGTATACACTCGAAGTCCTTGAGCTAGATGCACATACGTCCACCTATCTGTCCTCTGTGCGCGATCTGTTCGCCGGTAGTCTTTATAGTGCGCATGATACCGATGATGTGCGCGCCGCCTATGATTCAATACAGGGCTGGCTCTTCCAATTACCGAAATCGGCACTTACTGCTGAGCGTGTAAGCCCTTCAGCGCGACGCGTGCAGCGTATCCTCCAGCACGCTGCGCAGATGGACCCGTTAGCACTGTTACTTCAAGCGCTCCCCGATGCTGTCGGTTGTCCTGTCTCCAACTCTAATGCAGTGATTGAAGCCTATCGTGCTGTGAAACATGAGCTCGAGGATGTTTCAGTCACGTATACGAAACGGGCTTCCGACGCCATCCGACAAGCGATTGCTACCTCGCAAACCCCACGTGATATCGATATCATGCATGTGGCTAGAAGGTGGGCGAGTTTCTTCCCGCGAGAGGTCTTGTCGAGTGGTTTCCCTGGTATTGCCCGAAGCCTTCTTACGCGCATGCAATTCGAGTATGCAAGCGAAATTAAATTTGTTAATTCCTTAGCTCTCCTAGTTGTTGGCAAATCGACAGACGATTGGGATGATCACATTGCGATGGATTTTGAAGCGAAAATTCAGGAACTTATCCAAAAGATCGAATCGACTATACTCCTTATCAATGACAACTCGCACGACAATCTCAGTGATGAGGTGCGAGCCGGTTTCCAAGATTTAATCTCCGAGCGCATAGAAGAATTATACCGACAGCTTGGTCGCATTGCAGGTCATGATAAATCGGAGGAAATTTTAACTGGTATTTTGAAAGGAAAGAGTAATGGCAACTCTAAGTGAAGCACTTGACGCTATAGACACAAATCCAGAGATACGGCATATCGTCAATATTTCTGGTGGAAAAGATTCTGCGGCCCTCGCGATATATCTAAAGAAAAAGTATCCGCAAATTCCCGCAGAATATGTCTTTTGTGACACGAGCTGTGAACTTCCCGAAACCGATCAGTATATTAAGGAGCTCGAAGGCTTGCTGGGAAAAGAGGTAACACGCCTCTCTGCACTGGAGAAATTGCAAATTAAATCAAAACCCGGGCGCAATCCATTTGATATTTACCTGAATGAGTTATACGGGGGATATCTGCCCAATCCACGTAGCCGGTGGTGCACACGTGTGCTGAAGATTGAGCCCTTTGAGCATTACGTCGGAGAAAGTCGGGTGTTTAGCTACATCGGGATTCGGGGTGACGAAGATCGTGATGGATATAAACCAAAGAAACCTCCCCGTCTATCCGAAAAGCAGAATATTATTCCTGTCTATCCATTTAAAGATGATATCGTTGGTCTAAACGAGGTTAAATCGATCCTGTATGATTCTGGGATTGGACTCCCTTCGTACTACAATTGGCGCTCCAGATCTGGATGCTACTTCTGCTTTTACCAACAGATAGGAGAGTGGCAGGGATTAAAAGAAAACCATCCAGATTTATTCGAGAAAGCAAAGAGTTATGAGCAGAATATCAATGGGAAGCGGTTCACCTGGAGCGAAGGTAGAGATCTCGATGAGATTGCTAACCTTAATCGACGAGCTGTACCGACAATGGATGAAATCGAAGGTTGCGCAATTTGTCATATATAACTGAATTACTTCAATTGTACTGAAATACAATATCATAGTAATGTCCGTTCATGTTGCGGGTGTGGCCTGTGAATAAACTACTTGATACACTTCCAAGATTAGGCGCTGTGCAGCTAGCAAAGATGCTCGGGGAGAAAACAGTGTCACTTCTTGAGCTATTGGGTTTAAAGCAACTCCAATCCTCAAATTTAGCTGAATTGCTACTTTCCCAGATTGGTGAAGAAGGAATATTGCTCGCACCGAATCATCGACTAGAGCTATTAGATGCGCTAGCGGAAGATGACGCGAAACGGCTGTGTCGCCTTATTGGAATAGCACCAAAGCCAGATGCATGGCAAGCACTTAGGCGCCAGTCTTTTCCAAAAGGCAGCTCCGCCGCAGAAACATTGTTCGCCTTCTTTGGTTACAACCCTCCTATTTCAGAAGCTGGTTATGACGTACGACCTTCCAATCTTGTTAATCCTTCCTATGGTCTCTTTTCACATCAAATCGATGCCTGTCGCGAATGTATCAAATATTTGGAACTACCGTCAAAGCCCCGGGTGCTGCTTCATATGCCAACCGGGGCAGGTAAGACCCGCACAGCGATGAATGTGCTTGCGCACTTCTTTCGAGAAAAACTGGACGAACACAATGTGATCATATGGCTCGCTCATAGTGAGGAGCTTTGCGAGCAAGCTGCTGGGGAGTTTGAAAGAGCGTGGGGTGTTCTGGGCAACAGGCCACTAAATGTATATCGGGCATTTGGTCCAAGCAGGATTGATCTAGAGACTATTCGGAGCGGTATGCTTATTGGCGGACTTCAGCTTCTCTATAGACGAAGTCTTTCTGAGCAATCGGAATTTTTAAAGCTTGCACAAAAGGTTTCAGTCGTGGTGATGGACGAAGCGCATCAAGCGATTGCACCAACCTATAGGCATTTAATAAACATGTTAATGCCGACACCAAACACAGCGCTTCTAGGTTTGTCAGCTACGCCAGGAAGAGATGTTCTTGATGCATCTAAAGATATGGAGCTGGCCCTCTTTTTCCATAGACAAAAAGTGACGCTTCAGGTACCAGGCTATGATAATCCAGTTATATATTTGCAGGATCAGGGATACCTTGCAGAGGTTGATTATGAATACATACGATATTCACCAGGGGCAGATATTACTCTCACCACCAATGAAATAAAGAAGCTTGAGAGAGAACTAGATTTACCTGAGTCGGTTATTCTCAGGCTAGGTCAGGATCATAAACGGAACTTTCTAATAGTCACAAAATTAATGGAGGAGTCTAAATCTGGTGATAAGATAATTGTATTTGCATGCTCTGTGGAGCATGCGCATATCATCGCGGGCATTCTTGCAGCGAGAGGGATTGATGCTGCAGCAATTACAAGTCGAACACGCCCAGCAAGAAGGCGGCAGTTAATTGAAAGCTATCGACAGCCTCACGGAACCCAGATATTGTGTAACTACGGCGTCTTAACAACTGGCTTCGACGCCCCAAAAACTAAATGTGCCTTAATAGCACGGCCGACACAATCCGTTGTACTTTACAGTCAAATGGTGGGCCGAGCATCAAGAGGTCCGAAAGTAGGTGGTAATAAGCAATGCAAAATAATCACTGTCGTCGACCAACTGCCAGGCTTTAGGAGTGTCGCCGAAGCATTCGAATATTTCGAGGAGATATGGATATGAACGGGAAAGTGTCAACCGCCGATTATGAAATACTGCCTCCGCACCTTGCTATAAAATCTATGCGAGATTCAGGTTACCGTGATACAGCACACGCCCTTGCGGAGCTTGTAGATAATAGCGTCCAAGCAGGTGTATCTCTCAATGAGCAGACTATCGTTGAGGTGCTATGTATTGATACGGTTAGTTTAGTTGACGAGCGACGACGTCAAAGAATCAACGAAGTAGCTGTGTACGATAATTCATGTGGCATGGATGCGCAGACACTTCGGATTGCTCTTCAATTTGGAAACGGGACACATTTAAATTCGGAGGACCAAGGCGGGATTGGGAAATTTGGCATGGGCCTTCCGAATGCTTCGATATCTCAGTGCCGTAGGGTTGATGTCTGGTCGTGGCAGCATGGAAGATATCTACATACTTATATAGATATTGATGAGATCTTGTCGGGAAAAATGAGATCGGTCCCTGATCCAGAAGAATCGTCATTTCCAAAGCGCTGGCTAGAGCTTGTACGAGAACAACCCAGCGAACATGGCACATTAGTAGTATGGTCAAATGTTGATCGCATGCGGTGGAAGACTAGCTTGGCTTTCTACAGGAATGCCGAGTTTTTAATTGGTCGGATGTATCGATACTTTCTAAATGACAAGAAGGTTATTATTCGACTGGCTGCTTTCGAAGAAAGCGGAGGTATAATGTCGAATAAATACGACAAAGATGTTTTGCCAAATGATCCACTATACTTAATGACCGGGACCTCTGCTCCAGCCCCATTTGATGAGACTTCTGCATTCGATAAATACGCCGAGTACCCCTTGGAGATAAGAACAAACGGGAGAACACACAAGGTACTACTTAGGTTCTCTATTGCGACAAAGGCGGCACGGGAAGAAGGTGGAAGCGCCGCCATTGGAAAACATGCATCAAAGAACCAGGGCGTATCACTTGTGCGAGCGCATCGAGAACTTGAGATGAATAGTACTTTTGATACCCACTACGATCCACGAGAAAGATGGTGGGGTGTCGAGGTGCTCTTCGACCCAGAGCTAGATGATGTCTTCGGTGTGACAAACAACAAACAAGCAGCCACGGCGTTTAAAGCTTGTGATTTAGATGAAGACGCAAAAGCTGAAGGTGTCTCTCCAGGGCAGTACAAAGACAATTTGCGTGAAGAAGGCGATCCAAGACTGGCTATTTACGAAATATCACAAGAAATAAATAATCAGCTAGGAAAGCTAAGAGAACAGATTAAAAGAATGCGTGAGGGTAAAAAGAAGGAGGGAGATGTAGTCCCGCCACCGGGATCCGCTGAAGACATTGCAACGAAGGCAACTGCAAAAAGAAAGGCTGAGTATGGCAACCGCGGAAAAAGCGACGAGGAGGAAGGACTTTCCGAAGAGGAGAAAGAAAAGCAGATCGTTGATGAATTGATAGCAGAGGGTGTAGACGAAGAGGATGCAAAGGGAATTGCAGTCGAGTACGTTCGGAAAAGGGTTAAATATTTGTTTCAGGATGCGCCCATACCGGGATCAGCAATATTTGATGTTCGTTCGAAGGCTGGTACAATAATTATTATGATTAATACCAAGCACTCTGCAAGTGATCACTTGTTCGCGCTACTGAAGAGCGAGGATGAGGAACATCCAGCACTGAAAGCCCTAAAGCTCCTACTCACAGCGTGGGCTCGACTTGAGGATGAAGCCGGGGATAATCGGCGACAACAGCTTGAGGATATACGTACTGATTGGGGTAGGATTGCAAGAGATTTTCTAACCGAATCGGATGAGTAGGAAGATGCTTAGTGACATGAACCTAGTCTGGTCACCCGTAGGAGTGCAGCTGCTGGACCGCATATCTCATGAGGGGGGTATCAGATTATTGATGGCTCCATTTATCCAACGGAGCGCATTGAGTATCCTGTTGGAGCATTTGTCTTCGTCTGATGATATTAAGATCATTACACGGTGGAAGGCTGAAGACCTTGCAACGGGTGTATCAGATCCGTATGTGTATGAGGAATGTGCAACACACAACATCCCTTTGTACATACACCCGACTATCCATCTCAAGTTGTTTACAATGGGATCAGGTAACTGCTTTTGTGGAAGTGCAAATATAACTATGAGTGGATTAGGGCTTCCTAGTGATGGCAACCTTGAAGCGGGTGTCTGGTCCTCAGTTGGAGTCGGTGATTGGCTCAAAGTGTATGAGATTATCGAGAGTAGCCGGTTGGTCGATGAAGCAGTATTCAAAGTGGCTGCAGAATATAGTGAGAAGTTCTTAAAGACGGGCCAGCAACTACCCCCGCTCTGTTTCCCAAGACATATCCCTCATGAGTATACTTTAGCATCGTTGCCTGCCACCAGCAGCCCAGAAACTGTTGCGGCTTTCGGAGTTGGCGAGTGTAATGCAGAAAACGAGAATGATATTAACTGTCTCATGCACGATCTTGTACAGTTTGGAGTGAAGGACCATTCTGATAAGAAGGACATACTTGTGCAAATAGGAGAACAATTTCTAGCACATCCGTTTGTGAAGAAGGCAATTGAACACATTAAGGAGTCGGGTAGTCTACGATTCGGTGAGATGGCGGACTGGATACATGCGCATTGTGATGACGTGCCTATCCCTTATCGATGGGAAGTTAAAAGTGCAACACACGTTCTATTTAACTGGCTAGAGTACTATGTCCCAGCAATATCATGGTCTGTGCCTGGTAAGTATTCACAGGTGATTAAATATGAGTAGAGCGTAGGTTGTTATGTTAGACAGGAATTATAAGTTGAAGCAGAAATGACGTCGATCGCTTTTTGTAGGCGATGTAGTATTGTCTCCATATGTAGTGTCAGGAATATTGCGTAAAAGAGACATTCCAAAGAGCGGCAGGAGTGTGGCTTAAATGCGCGGCAGGCTTCTGCAATCCTTTGGTCCTTCCTCCGAAATCTAATCAGCGACTTCACTGATAAGATCTCGTGATTGAATGTGAGAAGCGAGGGGGAGATCGGTATTGATGTCTTTTGTTGGTATGTGACTCTAGACAAACCCCACAACACTCCCATCCAAACCGATAGTCAGAATCTTGATCCCAGCCTTCTTGACCAGCGGCGCTCGTCTCCATCTCAGAGCGAGTGTGGAGGTCTTCGTATTGGTCGCGATGGCGACAGCAAGGACATCGTTGTCGCGGATTTCCTCCATCGTCAGAATCTGACCAAGCGCCTCTCGCATGAGTCGGTATTCGTGACTGCTTGTCGATGGTTCTATGTATCCTTTCTTGCATTCCGCAATGAACCGAGCTCCAGAGGTCATTTCTGCAACTACATCACCTTCTGCTGGGCGAGAGTGAACCAGGATTCGGTGATCCAGAGCTTCATGGACGAAGGAACCTGACCATTTCCCAGTGCTCTCAGCCTGCTTCCAGCCTTTCTCGGCGAGAAAGCTGACAGGATCGAATATCTGCTTTCCATGCACACGAACCATGGCGCCATCGATGGCGACAGATACGTCACCTGCAGCTATTTGATGCTCAACGAGCCAGATGGCCAGAGACAGGGAAACGAATGCTTCGGGTATTGAGTTGGTGTTCATGTGGACAGAATACCAATAATCCTGGAGAAACCATGAGAGACTTTCGAAGATCTGAATTCATTGACCCGTATTTGAGTGCTTCCAGCGTCGCTGAGGTTATTGATGTCCCGGTAGACTGAAGCCTGATGGATTCGTTGGTCGCAGATCAGAAAGTTTGTTGAAGAGAGTGGATTCTGATCTCCTTCGGTATCAGATCATTGCAATTCAGTGCGTAATATCTTATAATCTCAGGAAACTATCCAACCGAACATCAAGGAGTTCAAGTGGAACGTTCAGTCGAAAACGCCAAGAAGATGGTGCAGGACATGCTGAAGGGCATGACGCAGACCAAGCTTTCAGAAACCACTGGCATTAACCAGGTAACTCTGGCCAACCTGAAGAATGGAAAGGCCAAGCGCATCACAGACAAGGTCTGGAATCGCCTGGAGAAGGCCTATGATGGATCAGAGCCAACTCCTGCGAAGCCCAAGAAGAAGGCAAAGCCAGCGACGAAGGTCCAGAAGAAGACAATCAGCCCGCAGCCTGAGCCTCCGAAGATCATTAAGACCATAAATGGCCTTATTGCTGAGCTGGAAGATCTCAAAAAGCAAGTTGAGCCGCTGGTGGAGTTGCAGCAGGTTATTAAGAAGATGAAGTGATCGGATGCAAAACATTCTTAAGGCAAATGAAATCTCAATACAATATATTCTCCAGTAAACCGTAAGAGGAGGGCCTCGTGGAAGAGCAAATGTATGATATTATTGAAACTGAGACCTTGGATGATGGAACGAAAGTAGAGGTTCTACAATTCAAGAAGCTGTCAGGTTCTTCTGACCTGCGAGTGGCAAATCACTTGTTCTTCGCTGCGAATAGCGGTATGAGTCTAAAGATGGTTCGGATTACACTGACCAACTCGCACATTAGATTAGAACCTGGTGCTCTGTACTTTATGAAGGGAAACCTTGAGATGAAATCAAACACCGGGGGTGGTATAAAAAAAGGCTTGGCCAGAAAGATGTTGACAGGGGAGTCGATGTTTGTCAGCGAGATTCATGGCAGCGGAGAAGTGTATTTAGAGCCATCCTTTGGACATTTTGTGCTCTATCGCATTGACAGTCAGGATAAAGCAATAATCTGTGATAAGGGATTATTCTATGCGGGCACCGCAGGAGTTGATGTAGGGACTGCAATGCAGAAGAATATTTCCTCGGCTCTTCTTGGTGGCGAAGGACTGTTTCAAACCAAAGTGGAGGGCGAAGGGATCGCAGTCTTGTATTCACCGGTTCCGTTTGACGAGATTCAGAAGGTCGTTTTAAGTCAAGAAAAACTCTCTGTAGACGGCAATTTCGCCCTATTAAGAACAGAGGGAGTGGAATTTAAGGTGGAGAAGAGCAGCAAGTCGTTCGTATCCACAAGCAAAACAGGAGAGGGGCTGCTGCAAACATTTTCGGGAAGCGGGAAAGTGTGGTTAGCTCCAACCCAAGGAGTTTACGCTCAGCTTACTGCGCCAAATGGATTATTGGAGTTAGCTCTTCCGCCGGGTGCAAAAACAGCAAAAGGAAACTCAAATACGAAGAAGTAGAGGTGAATCGTGCCACAGACGCTGATTAAGACTGTGGTTACAATGATGATATGACAGCCCAGATCCTAGATCTCATGAACTACGAAGTTATCCACGATGGGTACGGGCAGCGCCAATGGGTGCGATAATGGACGGTAAAATGTGGGGACACTAATGGTTAGTACATTAACTAAATGAATGATAATAGTATGTAATCAAAATCATTCACTGAACTATCTGATGTAATTAACGAGTGCAATAATGAATGTTAAAGAATATCACATCAACTATCTTCTTGCGCAACTTGACTTAGCGCATAGAAGAAATGATTTAGTCGATCAGCTTCGGTATTCTGTTGTAAAGGTGCTATTTTCTTATCATGGTGTGATACTTGGCGCCATTATTTACAAAAGCATTAACGGAAAGAGTGTAGCAGGGAGCTATGTAGTCAGTGCGAGTATTATCATTCATATCGTCGCATTAGTTGGCTTTTTCCTTTATGGTTTGTATGTTGCATGGAGTTTTTATTTATATCGATATAAGGCATGGATTGAAGATGTAGAAGGAGACTTATGTGCAGTGCTTCAGAACAGACGGCCTTCTGCATCAAATAGCAAGTACTACGGAGCTGTTAGAAAGATTAGGTCTCCGTATGAACCTGCATATTTATGGACGTCAGGAGCGATGACTCTGATGAATATAGCAACACCTGCCATCATCGCCAATATTGCAAAAGTGCACGATATGGCGATGATTAGCGGAGTGCTGCTGTTGGCATTGATGCACATAATATTAAATCCTATTATGCGATATACGATTCATGGCAGTAAGGTGCGACCTCGCAAATAATGATGTAATTATGAGGGATATTATATCTGAAGTAGAAGTAAGAATTATGCGATATTATGACAGCTCAAATCCTAGATCTCATGGACTACGAAGGACGTAAAATGGGTGTCGGATGTGACATATCCCTTCGAAAGCATCCACGCATCTGTTACGTCGAAGGCGGAGAGAAAAACCATTTCCTCACGGACAGTACTGGCTGCTGGAAGGGCTGTATGGGATCCTGGCAGATCAAGGACGGGCAGCTGTATCTGACAGAACTCATGGGACAGTTCGAGCTTATCGGCGAAGATCCGCTGCCGGCAGACTGGGTGTCAGAGAAAATCCGCCTTGTGTCCGGTGAGATCGTCAAGTATGTCCACATGGGCTATTACTCGACTTATGAGTATGAGATAGTGCTGAAGCTCAAGAAGGGAAAGGTGGTTCGTGTTGTGGAGGAGTCCGTGGCTCGATATGATCCAGCAAAGGTTTAACGCAATGCAAAACTCAGTAGAACACGCCCAGACAATGATCCATGACCTGCTCGGGTCTGGGCTCATGATGAAGGACATCATTGCCGGCTCGGGCGTGAATTCCACGACGCTCGGCTGGATCCGGAAAGGTCGCGTTGACAAGATATCCGGGAAGACGTACGACCGGATCAAGGACTACTGGACGAAACAGGTCTATACGCTGCCGGTTCTGAAAGGCGAGAAGATCGACCATGCAGCGCAGATGGTACAGCATCTCCTGGATAAAGGCATCAGCATCCCAAAGATCTCCCAAGACATCGCGATCGGCAGTCAGACGCTGAATAGGCTTCAAAATGGTGATGCAAGAAGGATCCTGGACCCGACGTATGACAGGCTTAGAGCGTACTGGCGGACTGCTATGCTGCCTGAGAGCCAGGAAACGTCACAGACGCCCGCAGAGGCGTCGTACGAGGGCTTTGTGTCGTATGAGCACGTTCCTGTTGATTTGGGGGTCATTGACAGGCTTATCGAGAATTTTGAGGCGGCGAAGAAGGAACTGGAGGGGATACGGAAGGAGATTGCTGAAGAAAGTTGACCTGAATAATTCCACTGCTGCATTACTAATCCAGAGGAGAAATTATTGATGAGGTTATTATCAACATTGGTCCTCGTGCTGGCGTTTGTGACAAATACACACTCGCAAGGTTGGAGCGGGGACAAACCATTCAATTTTAACGATTTCATTTATCAATCGAAAAGAGGAGTGGTATACTTCGGCAGACCAGTCATGGTTGATACAATTATTGAATACGAACCTTTCGCGACTGGCTTTCTTCTATCAGTGGACAAGGAGTCATATCTTGTTACAGCAAAACACGTAGTATGGGACTACCAGAAAAATCGGCTAGACGATCTGGAGATAGTATTGTTTGCGCAGACGAAGCAGAATGGAATCCATCGCTTGCATTTTCCCGAGTACAGAAAAGAATCAGGGAATGAATGGATATTCCACAATAATTCTCGTTTCGATATCGCGGCGCTCAAGTTACGACTTCCGAATCCGCCATATGATCATTACGTACAACCAGCAAAGTACGCGGTGAAGAACATTCGGGAGTTGCTTCGAGTTGTGTTTGTCTCATACCAGCCTGGAGTAATTGATGTCGTCGAGAAACTTAATCCAGTAATGAGAACTGGAATGATTAGCCTTGTCAAGTACGACGGTACAATATTAATAGATGGGAGTGCATTCCCAGGGAACAGCGGATCGCCAGTTTTTACAGTACCAGAGGTCACAGTAGATCAAAGTGGGAATTATGTCGGAATCTTAGGTGTGGTTACATCTTATGTTCCCTATAACGAGATTGCCTATAGCAATCAGACACATCGGCCAAGGGTCGTGTTCGAGGAAAACACCGGCTTATCGAATGTTGTACCAATTGATAAAATCGTTGAGATGATCAGAGTGCACGAAAAATAATGGTGAGCGATTCATAGCGCCCCCCCGAACAATATCTCCGAAACCGTCAGCCAATAACATCATGAAACAGATAATTGTAACAGCTTTCATCCTCATCGCCCAGATCGCGGGGTGTAGCGACGATGTGGTGGACGTCGACGACATGACAAACGGGAAGACCTTGGCCGGCACATGGACTCTCGACTGTGACTCGGCCAGTGACGGGACCATGGAGTTGGAGCTTGAGGAACACAGCGAATGGTACCATGGTACCGTGTTGATAATGGATACAACCTTTAAAATCCTTGGGTACTATAATTCATTCGACAATGGCTGGGGCAGCATCTGGGTACGCCCAGAACACGTGAATCCAACCCTTGGGGGATTCGAGATACAAGGAAGAGTCCCGCCTTCCTGGGATAAGATTCACGGTCGAATGACAGTGTATCGCAGACTTTGGGACGTTATCTTGCTTGAAGACTCCGTAACGGCCATAAAAGTAGATTGAGAATGAAAAATGGACACTGAAGACGCCATATCAGTGATTCTCCTGAAGCTGAAACAGTTGGAAGCGAAAGTAGACTACCTGATCGAAAAGGAGGTACTGACGGTCGAGGATGCTGCAGAATACCTGCATGTATCCAAGGGCTATCTGTATCAGCTCTGCAGGGAGCGAAAAATCCCGCATTTCAAGTCTCCTGGTAGCCGAATCTACTTCAAGCGGACGGAAATACATGACTGGGCGTTTTCAAGGCGGGTGAGGACAAAGGAGCAGTTGGAAAGAGAGGCAAAGAGGTTGCTCAGATAAAATTACATGAATAAAGTGGGAAGGCTCTCGAATTTCGAAGGAACAATGGAGAAAAGATTATGGCGTCGGCCGTAGTCGTCGATCTATGAAACCTGCGGGGTTTATTCAAAATATGGGTGCTACTGCCTAGAAAAATAGGTAGTACCACCTATTGAATTCTAGTAGATATATGTTGAGAATATACTTGTATGTATAAATAGGAGCCTGATAATGAGAGCACTCGCACGACCGAAACCAGATCTGAATTACAATGTGTCTGTTGAGATTAATCGTCTTCGAGAACATAGAGACGAGGAGCACGAGGATCCAGCAGCCAACAGGCATATTCCAAAAACAGGGCAGACCGGACACATACTGATAGCTACATGGAATATCGCGAATCTTGGTGTGCATAAGCGTAGGATAAAAGACATACGCCTCATCGCTGAGATCCTCAGTTGGTTCGAAATCGTAGCTATCCAGGAGGTGGCAGATAACTTAAGTGATTTAGACCGAATCATGAAAGAGCTACCGGATCATTATCGGTATGTTTTCAACGACCGCGCTGGAAATGACGAGAGATCAGCATACATCTATGACACCAGAAGGGTTCAGCTCGGGCCGAAAATCGGTGAAGTAGTCGTTGTGGATAGCGATCGTAAATGGGTAAAGCTGCCTGGTATCAATCGTAAATATCCAGGATTTAATCGCAATCCATATCTTGTCAGTTTTATCATAGAAGGAAAGAGGATTCTACTAGCGAACTGCCACTTGCTGTACGGGCCGAGCGATACCACAGCAGAAAAGAAAGAGTCACTTGAACTGCGACAATTAGAGGCATACGCTATAGCGAGATGGTGTGATTTACGTCGAGACGATAAACATGTCTGGACTAAGAATATTATTGCACTTGGAGATTTCAATTTACCGAAAGCAGAAACATCGGATGTTGTGTTCGAAGCCCTTACTCGTAGGGGTTTACAATTACCACCTCATGAAACGCGAATCCCAACTAATCTTTCAAATACCGCAGATTATGATCAAATTGCAGTTACACCTGGTCTGATGTCGAGAGTCGATGAAATGGGAGTGTTCGATTTCGATGGAGCCATTTTTAAAAGTCAATATAAGCCCGGTAATATTGGATACTGGCGTAAGTGCGCTAAATATTATATCTCGGATCACAGACCGTTGTGGATGCAGTTGTCAGTATAGGTACATCACTTATTTGAGTAGGTATGATATGTCAATAGCACCGACCGACTACATCTCTGAAGAGTATACCGAGAATCGCGAGGATAGGTTGCGTGATGAATCCAGACTCATTCGCAAGCAGTATAACTATAGGAAGAGACTGAACAGATACTATGTGCTGTTTGGTGTGATTATGGTAATTATTGCCCCGATTCACTATTTTGCATTCGACCACACGTGGTACGCAAGCATATGGCTCGTATATGCCGTAGCGCTCTTAGCGCAACCTGTTGTTAGGCCGATATCGGATTATCTTAATCAGCTGAAATCCGTAGACAATGAAATAGAATTATTGCGCGTGGATGCAACCCCTAGTGAGAGGAGAGCAGAGAAGCTATTTAGAGCACACCAGATCGAATTAAAGAAGTATTATGATCAAACCTTGAAGCATAGTGCCTGGATATTTATCATCGGTATAGTGTGCATTGTGATTGGCTTTGGGGTAGTTGTATGGGCGCTGATTATCGTGCAGTCGGCTCATGGAGGTTCAACCCAATGGGTGGATAAGGTTATTGTTGGAGGATTGGGGGCTGTTGGTGGGATCCTGGCAAATTTTATTGCCGTAATGTATCTTAAGATGTACTCAGAAACCATTAAATCACTAACTGAATTTCATAATAGATTAGTTACAACACACCATTTACACTTCGCAAATCTGGTCACATCAAAGGTCACCAATGTGGAATTGAAAGAGGAGACAATGTCAAAGATGGCTGAGTGTATTGCAAATCAAAAAACATAATATTAATTGCGATGAATAGTAAGGCTTCGCCTTACTTTTCTAATACCCAGCGCATTGCCGTCGTGAACTCGTCTTTCTCGGGACCTTCGAATCCTAAGGCCCCTTGGAACGTTGTCGATTTTGCACATGGAGATGTAATGGAGCAACAAGACCATCTTGAATCACGGATCAAGATTCGACTCCTCCTGTGGGGTGCATTCATGGTCTATCTGACGTATCGACTCCTGAACAACCTCGATGAATGGTACTTCACCGCACCGATAATTGTTATTGTAATCTGGCGTTTCGTGAAGGACTATAGAGACGGGAAGTCGTTGACGGTTGAGGAGGATGAAAAGTAAGGCTTCGCCTTACTTTTCTAATACCTACCACTTTCCACAGGTATTCTTGAATCCGAGGCTTTTCAGGAGTGCTTCGCCCTCCGTCGACATCCCTGTCACTTTAATCTTTGTCAGATTCCACACATTGTACAGGTACGGGATTACAATGGTCTCCATGAATTTCTTCATGATGCCCTGGCCGCGATATTTAGGAAGCATGTAGGCGTGCAAATCGTCTTTTTCGCAGATCATCACGCCGCCGATGTATTTAATATCGGATTCTTGATCCTGATTCTTGATGAGAAGTGTCTGCTTTTCGCGACAGTAGTCTGTCTGCGGATCGTGTTGGGTGATTGTGAATCTATGCTCTCCGGATAGTTCCAGGAGAAAGTCCTCAAATTGATGATTTTTCATGTTTTTTGTTCTCGTATTAACGTTCAGAGGCTCCTTCCTAGTAAGAAGGAGCTATATGTTTTCCTAGGAACTGCGTGTTCCCTGGTGTTGGGGCAAGTTTTGGTAAGATGGGGCAAGTTTTGCCCCATAAAAACGCTTAAAACAGGCCATAATGGCCAATTATGGGTTTTGGGGCAGAATTCTGCCCCGTTTTGAATTACTCCCTTTACCAATCTGCTGGAGTTTTAAAAAATGGGGCAAGTTTCTGCCCCAAATGGCGATTCTGGGCTGTATTGGGCAATTAACCCTACTTTTTTTGCCCCAAACTTGCCCCAAACTTGCCCCAAGTAGGGCAAGTTTTGCCCCGAGAGTGACTTACCAAACATAAATATACTCTCCATGACGCTTTTTACACTCGATTCCATGCACTGCGAGCTTCTTTGTGAGCGCCTGCGTGGATATATCACCACCGTAAATGGCCTTGAAGAGATCCTTGGCTTCGGATCGGCGGATACTTCCGCTAAGATCGTCGTCGAAGGAGGGGGAGTAAAGAAAGTTATCATTAGCGCCTTTCAGCCACCCTCCATCGTTTGCCTTGAGCTTACTGGCAAACTCCTCAAATCTGTCCATCGCGGCAGCAGCAAGATTCCGCTTTTCTGAAGTATCGAGCGCTGTATTTGCCTGGTTTTCATCGTAGGGGGAGTTGCGCAGGTACTGAGCGAAGTGGATAAGTTCGTTCGAGATCCTCGAAAAGAACTTATCTCCGTCGAAATACTCCTCCTTAGCAAGATTTCCTCCGGTCCTCACAACCGTAAACCTCCTATCGGACTGCTCAACGACCAAAGGAACGGCTTCGTTGGAGAAGAACACGCAGTTCATGCGGTTTTCGATCTCATATGCCTTGTCGTTTTTATCGTTCAGCGTGACTTTGTCATCGGTAATCAGTGCTTTAAGCTTCGAGTTCAGGCGATTGCGGGATTTATTATCGTGGGCGACCTCGTCGAATGCCAGAAAGAACGCGCCGCGCATATAGGGATTGAAACGCTCCTCCAGATCTTCATTTTTTACTACTCTGCACTGGTTGCGGCCGAAGAGCGGAGCCAGGATGTGTTCGAACATTGCATTCTTACCTGCTCCCTGGGCGCCTTTGAAGACGAAACTCGTGCGGAGCTTCTTCTTCGTGTTGAAAATGGTGGCCAGCCAGTTGACGAAATGGTTTTTCTCATCTTCAACCGGCATCACGTTGCCGAGCAGCTGCCAGATCGTTGGAAAATCCTGATCAGGCACTATCGCCTGATCCGTCCGACCAAGCTTCATGTACTCGCTGGCTGAAAGTAGTTGATCGTGCGTTTCATCAGGTCAATATGCCACGGATCATGAGGATCGAATTTGGGAAACAGGATTTTCTGCCGCTTCGGCGCCTTCATTCCGAAGTTCGAGTACAGCGTCTTGAGCTCTTCCTTCGGAATTCCATACTGCTCGCCATCATAGAGGTAATGATGCCGCTGCGCCTTGGCGTTAAAAAACACCCACGGCTTTCTCGGATCAATCTCATTGTGCGTCAGCACACGATAAGCAAAGGTAATGGGGGATTCCTTTCCTATTTCCTGCATGAGCGGACAACGCTCAGTGGCGCACATCGGTGAAGACGAGCAGAGTGAAGGAAGACCACCAAGTGAATTGAGCTGCTGGTCGGTGTATTCGGCGTCGTAGTCACTGAGCTTGCTGAAATACTCGTGAACAACGTCGCTTCCAAACGATTTGAGGATATTCGCGAGCCATATCCGCTCAGCATGCTCGAGATGCTGCTCCTCTTCGATGCGCTTCAGCAGCTTCTGCATGTATGCGCAATTCTCTATCACTACTGGAAGCTTTTCAAGAGCTAGATCAGGGTTCGAAGAACCTTGATAGGTCTTGAAGGCTTTTCGTGGCTTTTTCGGCTCCTCAGGGAGCTTAGGAAGCTCTACAAGCCCCGTAAGCGTGATTTCCGGCAATCCAACGATCGGATTGAAGTCTTCATCGAGGAAATAAGAGCATTTCCCACTTTTGCGATTTACCTGCAGCGGAAACTTGACAAAATTTCCGTAACCGTCCGCAGAAATCTTGTCCTGCTTAGGGAAGAGCTCCAGGTCAAGACCTTTTGGCATTGCGGGCAGCAGCGCCCGGATATGCTGTATCCACCGGCGGACATCGGCCGCAGGCATCGGCTTGTCCAGAAAGAACCAGATGTGGTACCCTTTATAGCCGGAAAACTCCGGATAGCAGGGAATATCTAGGCTCTGGAGATATGCGAAGCAGGATTTTGTGTGCTGCTTGACGGTTTGAATCCATTGATCCCATTCGTCGGCTGACATGGAATCCTTTGTCTCATGGATTTTCTTGTCGATATCGAAATCCAGGCAAGCATTGATTACGTTGGAGCTGCGATCAAGATTGTAAGTCCCTACTGTCTGATCGCTGAAGAGAATATTGTCGGTGAGGGGAGTTTTCGCGCGATTATAATTGCCGTCAGCTTTCTGGTAGGCATAATCGTCTTCGCGGTTTACAAAGAGCTGCTTGAACAGCTCGCGGTCTTTGTCGTTTAGGTCGTTTTTAGAGTGAGAATCCTTCTGTATGTTTAACATCTGTGTTTGTTCCTGTCGTTGTCGTTAAGGGAGCGTGGTCATTCATCACACGCTTAAGTGAGCGAATGCTTCGCCCAAAGTTAGATGGCTCGATACGAGCTGTGAGTTTGTAATAAGAGTCAACGAGTCCCTGTGTTCTGGGACTTTCCTCGAACCAGAATGTGCTGAGCTTTCCTGAGCGCTCATGTCGTTGCAATGGCACATTGCAGCTGATCAAATACGCGCTCAGCCAGAAATCCTGGGTCTTGAAAGTATTTGTATTCATCTTGAATATCTCCGTTGTCGTGTATCGCATGCACCGCAAAGGTGGGACGGGCATGTATATAATTATCTATATATAGTTATACACGATTTTATTGGAATAGTCAAGTGCTTATGAAAAATATTTTATCAGCAACTTCCTAGTAAGCCAGCATCCCAGCCAGCCAGGCCAAGGCCGGACGCCCTATATTTGAGGCGCAAAAAAAATATAAATAATATATACTATGCAGGAGCAGGGGGGGTATGTATATGCGAAGGGTACCCTCCTCCGGGCTCGGTGAACCTGGGAAGAAGCATGGGGGGTGTGATTTTGGGTCCCATAAGGCAAGAATTAAAACGGAATGGATTTTCAGCAAGTCCGATCGAGGATGGTGCGGTCTGCCTGGCCAGGACGTGCGGTAGTGATCCCATATCAGCTCCCAGGAGAAAATCCGGGAAGAAAAAGTTTGGAATCGTTTTCAGGCGTCGATACTGCCTGAAATCAGGAGGATCTGCTTCCGACCACGGTATGCCTTGGTCCACATCGTATGCTGTAGGACACGTACGTTTCGGGGGAGATAACCTGAGAGACATGAATGAGGGACAAGAACGTGCAAGTAGTTGACTTTCTTGTCAGAAAATCGTACCGTCACTGTGAGTCTACTGTCGAAACGAGAAGTACAGTGCGTGAAATAATCGATCCTCCCAGATGACTGCGACAAGCTGGTAGGTGGTGAGAGCTTTGACGAGCGATACGCTCATCGATTCATGCGAAAAGAAGTGCGGTGCATATGTCGTATTTTACACCGGATAGGATCATTTTTGAGGGAGAAAAGCGGCCTCTGGCAGAGGGACCGCATCTGCACATCGGGCATCCCGATATAACCAAATACGCCCTGTGGAATGGAACCGGAGAAAAAAGCGAGAATCCATACGGGCTGCTTCACTCAGTTTCTAGACGCACTTATCGGGCATTATGGGAGATCCTAGGCGATCAGATATATCTGAAAGAGCTGGTTGGCAGGTACCATATGATCGGAAACGGGCCGATTTTTGCGGATTGGATATACAATACCTTGTTTCTGCCAGCATATATGCTCGAGGTTGCAATCCAGGATGAGTATGACTACGATGTGACCATTCGCATTCGAGGCGGTTATGTCGAAAACATCGAACGCAACAGGGCAGGAGGTAAGAGGGAGTTGTCGGAGGCCGATTTGATGAAAATCCCAGCATTTCTCAGGAAGATATTATGAGAACATGCTGTTGGTGTATATGCAATAGATCCAAGTTCGAAGACATTGAATATCGATTGAGGAAACAGTTCGATACGAAATCGTACGTAAGAATAATCGAGTAGTAGGCGATAAAGCAGAATATGACGCGTAATCAGCGCAGCGATAACTCGTATTCTCGGCATAAATAGTGACATGTAGGTGAATGCATGCGAAACCAATTAGTACCGATCACAATATGCATCCTCTTCAGTATCAATGCATGTTGCGAGGAAGAGCCAGTAAAGCCAAATCCATACTTATTTGATGCAACTGAGTATGTCCTTATCTCAACAGTTACTTTTGAAATGGGAAACAGCGCAGACACCTTAGTTGAATATGAAGGTGAGCAGCCTGTACACAAAGTTACTCTCACGCATCCTTATCTCATGAGCCGCACTGAGGTCACCCAAGCGCAGTATGAGGCTCTAATGGGCTCAAATCCCAGCCACTTCATTGGCGCAAATAACCCAGTAGAAATGGTGCGCTGGTATGATGCTATAGAGTACTGCAATCGGCGCTCGGAACAGGAAGAGCTTACGAAATGCTACTCGAATAGCGGAAACGGAATAGTATGCGACTTCGGTGCTAATGGTTACCGCCTCCCGACAGAGGCAGAATGGGAATATGCATGCAGGCGGTGCACGAAAACAGATTTTTATACGGGTAATATGACGCATAAAGGTGCTACTCCGCTAGACCCCGCTCTCGACAAAGCTGGGTGGTACAAAGGCAATTCCCAGGAAAGCACCCATCAGGTCGGCCAGAAAGAAGCAAATGGATTTGGCCTCTATGATATGCATGGCAACGTAGAAGAATTTTGCTGGGATTGGTATTATGATTACCCGTCTGAGCATGTTACTGATCCGATTGGACCCGGAACAGGAATGATGCGAATGAGCAGAGGCGGCTCCTGGGCTAGTGATGCAAAATATTGTCGAAGTGCAGCGCGGAATCTGAGCTATTTAGATGTGCAATATAATACCTGTGGATTCCGAGTGGTACGGACATATTAGTGAATATCTGGAGCATAAATCAAGTCTAGAAATCAGCAAAGAATGCGGAAAGCCATATGCTGAAGAAAATTATTAATGAGTTGCAAAGTTGCATAGACACGATGTGGTAATATAATCATAATGTAATAAAGTAATACCAATCATAATTAGATGTGGTGCAAGCTATGGCGATCCGAAATAAGCTCTCTGCGTTAAGCCTATTTGTAATAATCTACATTATTATGAGCTGCATTTCAATGGCGCAGAGTTTTCTAGGCGCAAAAACAATGATGACTAAGCGTCATCTCTCGTCCACTATATTCGGAGAAATAACCGGAGAAAACGGCAATGGGGGGACAAAGGACTCTTTCGAAGAGGGAAGCATAGATACGAGTCCGTTCAGGGGGAATGTACTCAGCATGAATGACTGCAAGACATGCTTGCCATTACGATACGGATATATTCAGGATATTGAAATATCTCCCAATTATGCAGTTGATCAGACGCTGTATGCAGTAAGAAACGGTGAGGGAGTTTATCGGACAACCGATGGCGGCGCAATCTGGGAGCAGATCAATTCAAGCTTGCCGCGCCTGCACATTTGTGATATGGCAATATCACCGAATTACGCATATGACAACACAGTAGTGGTGTTAACGCAAGCCGAAGACCCAAATAGTTATGCATGTTTAATGGTATCTACCGATGCAGGTGAAACATGGCTACAGCGGGCACAATTCCAGAGTGTACAATACGCTATGATTAGAATGTCGCCAAATTATGCGAATGATAATACAATCTTTCTTTTTAGTGGTACTTCCATAAAGTACTCAACTGATGCCGGGTACACATGGCCGTTTAACCCCAACAGCTCGGTAGTAGGTAATGAGATATATGATATCGCATTCTCGCCAACCTACGCAACCGACGGTAAGATACTAATTTGTACAGGCCAAACGAATTGGGGAGGTGGGTTGTATGAGTCGAAAGATAGGGGGAATACGTGGAAGAAACTGTACAGAGAGCTCACTGGTGCTTGGGGGACAGCTGAGTCGCTTCCGGAAATAGTTATATCTCCAAATTATAGTGCTGATGGAACATTCTATACGTTGCTATGGCAAGATGATGTTGGTGCTAAAGGATTGTGGTATTCAACTGATGAGGGGCAGTCATTTGACTCATTAATGTTAGATGCATGGGGCGGCGGTGCTTCGGGACTAACTAATCGTGGTGTGGGAGATATGGTGATATCACCGGATTATAAAAATGACAATACGTTGTTCCTAGGAACAGCTATCGGTTTGTATGTGTCGAATGATAAGGGCAAGAATTGGGATGAATATAATAATGGTATGGGGGATATAAGATTAGAATCAATGGCAATATCGCCAAATTATGCTGTAGATAGAACCATATTTGTAGGAACGCATAAGGGAGTGTATAAAACAACCAGCGCGGGCACTAGTTGGATTAAAGTAAACAGAGGGATTCCGGAAAATACGCTTTTGGATGTTAGCAGCAACCCCTACGCGATAGAGACGCTCCCGTGTGTCGTGACGGACAAAAAAGGTGGTGTGCACATGGCGTGGATGTCGACTAGTGTATCCCCTGGCTCTCCTGATGGCGTAGAGACGAACCTCGTTTATAGAAAAATGATAGGTGGGCAGTTAGGAAATCCAATCGAGATAAGGGTGAATGACGACCAGTACTATACGAAGTCTATTGATATGGCAACGGATGCAGATGGAAACGTTCATATTGTGTTCGTACGAGCGGATCAGCAACTAGACGCTGATGGCTACCTGTATTATACAAATAATATAGACGGCTCGTTCGACACGCCGAAAATAATATATGGAGTCGTATTGTCAAAAAAAGCCTATCACCCGACCGTCGCTGTTACTAGTGATAACGTGGTCCACATTATATACAGATTTTGGGAGTTGTATTATACAAACAATGCATCGGGAACATTCATGGTTCCTGTAATGATTGATGGAACTGCAGGAATAGACCATCCAATTGCAAAGGCACACAACTACACTTTGCATATTGTTGGAGTTGATTATAATGAGCTGTATTATATAAAGGGGAATGGTGGTGCGTTCACGACCCCAGAGCTCATTGCTGATGATCATGAATCATTCACAAGCGACATCGATGTTGACAAAAACGGTAAAGTTCATGTTGTATACAGATGCGAATCACATAATATGGGATATATTGAAAATACATCAGGATCATTTGTAAAACAGAGGTGCAATTATTATTGTGATGATCCTTGCATAGATGTGGATGAATCGGGAGTCGCTCATGTCGTATTTCACTATCTTGCAGATACATATTATGCAACAAACAGAACAGGCATATTCGAGCGAGAAGTAATGGCGACGCCGATGCCTTCAGCTGGAGATGCGAGACCTGGAAAGAGAGGGTTGTCGGTATATAATGGCATGCTCTATTCTGTGCTACAAGCTAGAGCAAATCGTATATATGGTGATTTGGATCATGATATCTACTTGGCAGAGTTTACTCCATTTAACGTTCTATCGCCCAACGGAGGAGAGAGCTGGACGGTGGGAAGCACGCAGCAGATACAGTGGTCCAGTACGGGCGTGAACAACATCATGCTCGAATACAGCACTGATACAGGTACAAGCTGGCAGACGATTGAATCGAGCGTCCCAGCAGCACAGAATTCATACAGCTGGACGATTCCAGCTACGCCATCGTCGGAATGCAAGGTCAGGATCGCCGATGTCACGGATGCCGGTCTGTTTGATGAAAGCGATGCGACGTTCAAAATCTCCCAGGCTGCCACGCTGACCTTGACGGCACCCAACGGAGGAGAGAGCTGGACGGTGGGAAGCACGCAGCAGATACAGTGGTCCAGTACGGGCGTGAACAACATCATGCTCGAATACAGCACTGATACAGGTACAAGCTGGCAGACGATTGAATCGA
>Ga0207832_100086_pt1 | contig 76693 bp, 82 predicted proteins | sample TtanPargueraPR_3_FD_187743 | JGI IMG/M metagenome (GOLD analysis project Ga0207832, IMG submission 187743) | Aerobic enrichment media microbial communities from Bioluminiscent Bay, La Parguera, Puerto Rico - Tt and P1 (4) (SPAdes) | ecosystem: Environmental > Aquatic > Marine > Unclassified ...
TTATGTTAAATACTATAACGAAACAAGAACAGCTTATGCCCTAAAATACAAAAGCCCAGTTCAATATCGAACTGAGCAATTATTTAACTAATGTTTTTTTAGTGCCTACAAACTCTTTACTATTTCATCATTGAGCACTTTTTTTATTGAATATCTTTATATTTTAGTATAGGTTGTTTAACAGCTTTCACTTCATCAAGTCTTCTTACAATGGTTGTATGAGGTGCTGTTTTAACAAGTTCTGGATTTTCAATCGCTTCTTTAGCTACGGTTCTCATGATCTCTATAAATCCATCTAAAGTATCTTTTGATTCAACTTCAGTCGGTTCAATCATCATCGATTGATGGAAAATGAGTGGGAAATAAATCGTTGGTGCATGATAGCCATAATCTAGAAGTCTTTTTGCGATATCAAGTGTCTTAACACCAGTAGAACTATCTTTTAATCCATCAAAGACAAATTCATGCATACAGTTACCTTCAATCGGTAGATCAAAGATATCTTTTAATGATTCTTTGATATAGTTTGCGTTTAAGACCGCAAGAGAACCAACATCTTTGATATTTTCTTTTCCAAGTGTTCTTAAATAAACATATGCTCTTAAGTAAACAGAAGCATTTCCATAAAACATACCTAAGTTTCCTATGGAATCTTTAGCTAGTTCTAGGTGATATGTATCACCTTTTTTAGTAACGATTGGATTTGGTAGGAATTCAACTAGTTTTTCACAAACACCTACTGGACCTGATCCAGGACCACCACCACCGTGTGGTGTAGAGAATGTTTTGTGAAGGTTAATATGAGTGATATCAAAGCCCATGTCACCAGGTTTAGCATGTCCTAAAAGTGCGTTTAGGTTGGCACCATCATAATAAAGAAGACCACCAGCTTCATGAACCAGTTTAGAAATTTCTAAAATGTCTTTTTCAAAGACACCTGCTGTATTAGGATTAGTTAACATTAATCCTGCGATTTCATCTGATAAAACTGCCTTTAAGGCGTCTACATTAACTGTACCATCTATATTAGATTTGATTTCAACAACATCAAATCCACAAACAGTTGCGCTTGCTGGATTGGTGCCATGTGCTGAATCTGGAACAATAATTTTCGTTCTTTTCTCATCTTTGTTTTTTTGATGATAAGCTTTTATGATCATTAAACCTGCAAGTTCACCGTGTGCACCTGCAAAAGGATTTAATGAATAAGCTTTAAGACCTGATATTTTTGATAACATTTCTTGAGTTTCATAATAGATTTGAAGAAGACCTTGCATCGTATGTTCTGGTTGAAGCGGATGGATGTTTGCAAATCCCTTTATCGTCGCAAGCTCATCGTTAATTTTAGGATTGTATTTCATCGTACATGATCCTAAAGGATAAAATCCTGTTTCAACACCAAAGTTTTTTTGACTGACATTGGTATAATGTCTAACAACATCAAACTCAGAAACTTCTGGAAGTGATGCAGGTGTTGATCTTATAAGATCAGTAGGAAGGTTAACTTCATCTAAGTGCTTTTCTTTGTATTGATAACCAATACGCCCCTCTTTTGATAAATCGAAAATTAAGGTGTCATATAGTTTTTTCACTTGAAGTTCACCACCTTTTCAATAAGTAGGTCTAGTTCAGCTTTTGTACGTTTTTCTGTTACTGCGAATAATAACTGATCATCTTTGATTTGAAGAGGTCCTAAGATCCCTTGATCTAAAAGATAGCTATTAAATTTCTCTACGTTGAAGTTTGCTTTTAAGACAAATTCTTTAAAGAAAGGTTTGTCATAAACTTTTTCAAATTTTTTCGTTTCTAACAGTTTGTTATATAAGTAATGAGCACCATTTAAGCTTTCTTTAGCGAACTTAACAAAACCTTCTTTTCCAACTAAAGACAGATAAATGGTTACTGCAAGTGCATTTAACGATTGATTTGAACAGATATTGGAATTTGCTTTTGCACGTCTAATATGTTGTTCTCTTGCTTGAAGTGTTAAAACAAATGCTCTTTTACCATCTACATCAGTGGTAATACCACAAATGCGTCCAGGCATTTTTCTCACATACTTTTGTTTAGTTGCTAAATAACCAATATAAGCACCACCAAAGCTTAATGGAATACCTAAAGATTGTAAATCACCACAAGCGATATCTGCATCAAGTTCACCAGGTGTTTTTAATAGTGCTAATGATTGTCCTTCTTGATTGATGACAAATAATCCACCAGCTTCATGAATGATATCAGCAAGCCCGTTATAATCTTCAATAATACCGTAGTAATTAGGGTTTGAGACAATCACACCCATTTTATCTTGGATATTGGCTTTAATAAAATTAACATCAGTGATGCCATCTTTTTCAGGAATTAAAGTTACAGTTAATCCTTTGTAATGTGCATAGGTTTTAATGACATCAATAATTCTTGGATTTAAAGTAGAACTCACTAAGATTTCTTTTTTTCCTGTTTGAGCATGAGCCATAAACATGGCTTCAGCAGTAGCAGTAGACCCATCATACATCGATGCATTTGATACATCCATTTGTGTCAGTTCAGTTACCATGGATTGATATTCAAATATATATTGTAATGTCCCTTGAGCAACCTCTGGTTGATAAGGGGTATAAGACGTTAAAAACTCTTGTCTTGAAATAAGCGCTTTAACTGCACTTGGTGTGTAGTGATCATAACTACCAGCACCTCTAAAAATAAGCAATTCTTGATTTTTGTTTGCCAAATCATGCATATGATTGGTTAACTCATCATCACCCATTGCTTCTGGTATGTCATAATCTTTCTTTATTTTTAGTGATTTAGGAATCTTATCAAACAAGTCATCAATAGAAGATGCTCCAATTTTATCGAGCATCTCTTTGATTTCTTGATTGGTATGAGGTAAATATTTGTGCATTTTAGTCCTCTTCTTTATATTCAGTATGGTCAAATAAGTTTTCTAATTCTTTTTGATCTAAGATTTCAATTTTACAAATCCAACTGCCATATGGATCTTGATTTAATTTTTCAGGTTCAGATTCTAAATCAGTATTTACTTCAATAATTTTTCCTGATACAGGTAAATACATATCTGATGCAGCTTTTACAGATTCTACAGCACCAAAGGCTTCACCCATTTTGATTGTATCTCCAACTTTTGGTAATTCGATGAATACAACATCTCCTAAAGCTTCTTGAGCATGATCAGAAATACCTACTAATGCTTCACTTCCTTCAACTTTTAACCATTCGTGAGATTTTGCGTATAATAAACCTTCTTTAATCATTTTAAAACCCTCCTATTTTTTATAATTCTTTGTATAGAATTTTTTATTTCTTATGACTGCTTTAACCATTTTGTTTCTAATTTGAACCTCTATTTCAGTGCCTAAAGATCCATGCTCTTGATTGATTAATGCTAAACCAATCGGTTTATCATAATCTGGAAGTAGATAGCCTGTAGTCACTTCACCAATTTCCTCGTTATCTTTAAAGACTTTATAACCATGTCTTGGAATATTTCTTTCTAGAAGTTCAAATCCAACGAGTTTTCTTGTTTTGTTTTCTTTGTGATGGATACAAGCATCTTTGCCGATAAAGTTTTCTTTATCAAGTTTAACAGCAAATCCTAAGCCAGCTTCATAAGGTGTGATATCTTCACCGATTTCTTGACCATATAAAGGTAGGTTTGCTTGAAATCTTAAAGTATCTCTAGCACCTAATCCACAAGGTTTAACACCATGAGCTAATGCATCATCCCATAGGTTTTTAATAAAATCAGGATATCCATAAACTTCAAATCCATCTTCACCAGTATAACCAGTTCTTGAGATAATCACATGTCCATCTAAATATGGAACCACTTTAAATGTCATGAATGTTAAATCAGAAACGGTAGTATCTAAAAGTGTATCGATGATCTCTTTAACTTTTGGTCCTTGGATTGCAACTTGACCATAATTATCAGAGACATCTCTAACATCAACATCAAAAGATTTAGATTGTTCTAATACCCAAGCAAAATCTTTATCTCTATTGCCAGCATTAACCACAAGCAATACTTGATTTTTTTGAACAACATATACGAGTAGGTCATCTAAAGGATAACCTTGATCATTTAGCAGAAGTGCATAAGTGACTTTTGTTAAATCATCATCGATGTGATTTGATACTAAATAGTTGGTAAAAGCTAAAGCATCTTTACCTTCAATTAAAAACTCACCCATATGTGAAACGTCGAAAATGCCCATATGCGTTCTGACACTAAGATGTTCAGCGTTTATGCCTTCATAAGATACGGGCATTTCATAATTGGCAAATTCGATCATTTTCGCTTGAAGTTTTAGGTGGGTTTCATGTAGAGCAGTTTTTTTCATTTCCAGTCTCCTAAAAGCGTTTTCTAATTTCATTATACAACATATTTTGATATTTAAAATAGAATGGCTCAAAAAACATTTTATTTTTAATAAAATAAAAAAAATTAGATGTTTCATGTATAATATAGACAAAGGAGACGGATAATATGTTAATCAATGGAATTTTATTACATGTCAAAAAAGACGAAGTCGAAAATGCGAAAGCAAAAGTCATTTTAACACACGGGATAGCGGAACATAGTGGTAGATATGATGCTTTAACAAAAGCTTTAAATGACGCTTCTTATACTGTTATTAGATATGACATTAGAGGTCATGGACAATCTCAGGGGGCTCGTGGGAAATTAAGATCTTATCATCAAACAATCGATGATCTTCATCAACTTGTGGATATGGAGAAAAAATTAGATAAAAAACCAGTCTATATTTTCGGTCATAGTATGGGTGGGTTAATTGTTAACATGTATGGTGTTAAATATCATGACGTCGATGGTATCATATCATCTGCAGCACCTTCATATTTTATTAAAGATGTTTTACCTTTTAGAATTATTGGTTATCGCTGGTTAGGTTTCTTAGCTAAGAAAACAAATTTTGCAGATGATCAACTATCAAGAATTAAAGATGTAGAAGACGCTTATATTAATGATCCATTAAATTTAAAGAAGTTTTATTTTTCTCTTGCTGGTAATATGATGGTTGGTGGCGTCAGATATTTAAATAGAAATATTAAAAAATATGATGCACCAGTATTATTACTTCATGGTGAAGCAGATAAAATCGTTCCTGTAGAGTTTAGTAAAAGACTTTATGAACTTCTACCAGTAGAAGATAAGAAGTTGATTACATATCCTGGTGCATATCATGAAATATTAAATGATCTTGATCAAGAAAAGGTAAGAAAAGATATCATTTCTTGGCTCGATCAAAAAGTTAAGGAGTTGAAGGCTAAGTGAAAATTTTATGGATAGGTACTGGTGTGATGGGGGCACCAATGGCTAAACATTTACTTGAAGCTGGTCATGACATATATGGGTATAACAGAACACCTAAAAAAGCAAAAGCTTTAGAACCAGATATCAAGTTTTGTGATGATATCAAAACATGTATTAAAGATGTCGATATTGTCTTTACGATTGTAGGTTATCCTAGTGATGTTAAAGAAGTTTATGATGTTTTATTAGAAGAAGCAAAACCAAGAACGATTCTAGTTGATATGACAACATCATCACCAACGCTTGCTAAAGATATCTATGAAAAAGCAAAAAAGAAAAACATTGATGTTTTAGATGCACCTGTTACAGGTGGTGATCTTGGTGCAATCAATGGCACATTAAGCATCATGGTTGGTGGAGATTTCCATATTTATGAAAAAGTCTTACCACTATTTCAATATATGGGTAAAACCATTACTTATATGGGTGAAGCGGGATCTGGTATGTATGCAAAACTGGTTAATCAAACCGTTATTGCAGGTAACATCATGGGCATTAGTGAAGGCTTAATGCTCGCCAAACAAAAAAACTTAGATTTAGAATCGATGTTAAGCGTGATTACTGGTGGGTCAGCTAATTCATGGCAAGCTGCAAACAATGGTAAGAAAATGATTGAAAAAGATTATGAACCAGGATTTTTTGTCAAACATTTCTTAAAAGATTTAAAGCTAGCCATGGATGAAAAAGAAAATCTAGATTTAAAAGTATTAGAAATCGCAACAAAAGCTTATGAAATATTATCAAGCAAAGGATTTAGTGAAAAGGGCACACAAGCCATTATCGAATATTATTTACAAAAAATGATGTAAGGAGTGTATGAAATGTCAACTGTTTACCTTAGATGCAAGGGCATTTACCCAGCAGGATGTGTAACAGCAATTGAACATGTACTATACCGACAAGGGATTACTCATTTTGAATACGATGTTTCAAACAAACACGCAAAAGTTGTGTTTGATGAGAACATCGTTACTGTTGATCAAATGCTTAAAAAAATTAGAGAAATCGGTTATGATGCCGAAGTTGCAGGATTAGATGAAAAAGACGAATGGTAGCCCATCCGTCTTTTTTCTTTATATGATCTGGTTTTATTTTTTAATGATTAATGAATGTCCAGTCATCTCTTCTGGTTTTTTAACACCTAAGATATCTAGAAGTGTTGGTGCTACATCACATAAAGCACCTGTGTTTACTTTAATGTTTTTATCTGTAATAACTACTGGTACTAAGTTTGTTGTATGTGCTGTGTGTGGTGAACCATCTTCAGCACGCATTTTTTCAGCATTCCCATGGTCAGCAAGCACAATAGCTACACCACCAATGGATAAAATTGCTTCAACAACATCTTTCGTACACTGATCAACAGTTTCTACAGCCTTTGTTGCAGCTTCGATAGATCCAGTATGACCAACCATGTCAGGATTTGCAAAGTTTAGAATCATCGTGTCAAATTCTCCTGATTTAATGGCTTCAACAGCTTTATCTCTAACTTCATACGCGCTCATTTCAGGCATCATATCATAAGTTGCAACTTTAGGAGATTCAACTAAAATCTTTTTAGCACCTTTAAATTGTTTTTCACTACCACCATCAAAGAAGAAGGTAACGTGAGCATATTTTTCTGTTTCAGCAATTCTAAGTTGTTTTAAACCAGCGTTAGCAATCACTTCACCATATATATTATCTAACTTTTGTAAATCATAAGCTAAAGGTCCTTTAACAGCTTCATGATAATGCATCATAGAAACTAAGAAGATATCTTTTAAAGAATGATCGAGTTTAAATGTTGGTTTGCCTTCAGTCACAAATTGTTTTGTGCCTTCAGGATTAGATAAAGCAACAGACATACGAATCGCTCTATCTGGTCTAAAGTTAGCAAACAATACAGCATCATGATCTTCGATTAAACCTGCTTTATCAACTAAGAAAGGTTTAATGAACTCATCAGTAACATCTTGGTCATAAGATGCTTGAATTCCTTTTAAGGGATCACTAAATGTTTCTCCTGTACCTAATACCATATTGTCATATGCTTGTTGCAGACGATCCCAGTTGTTATCTCTATCCATTGCATAATAACGACCTGAAACAGTAGCAATCTTCATGCCATGATCAATTAAATCTTTTAAGTAATCAATGCCTGCAGTTGGAGGTGTATCTCTACCATCCATAAATGCATGCATATATGGCGTAATTCCATTTTGGATTGCAAGATCATGAAGCGCTTTGATGTGTGTTGGATATGAGTGAACACCACCATCAGAAACTAATCCCATGATATGTAATTTTGAATTGTTTTTCTTGACATGTGCAATCGCATCTAAAAATGCTTTATTTTTAAAGAAAGAACCATCTTTAATCGCAACATTAATTCTTGTAAGTGATTGATAAACCACACGTCCAGCACCTAAATTCAAGTGACCGACTTCACTATTTCCCATTTGTCCTTCTGGAAGACCTACAGCTTCACCGCTTGCTTCTAAAGTGTTTGTTGGATATTCGCTAAAAAGTTTATCTAAGAAAGGTTTTTTAGCTAGATATACGGCATTTGATTCACTTGGTTCACCAAGTCCGTAGCCGTCCATGATAATAAGACCTGCAAATTTTTTATTCATAATAACTCCTTCACATACGTTTTTGTCACTTCTATTATACTAAAAAAATAGGAATAAGTTAAACATACTGAATGTAAAACGTTTACAGATGATAATATATATTGATTTTATTTAGAATTATGTTAAAATATAGGTGCAAAATAAAATACTTCGGGGCACCGTGTAATTCGGGACCGGCGGTAAAGTCCGCGAACCTTAGGGTTGAACTTGTGAAATTCAAGTACCGACAGTAAAGTCTGGATGGAAGAAGAATATGTCATTTTTTGATGTCTCTTTTGTCGCCGAAGTAATTTGGCGATTTTTTAATTAATTTATAAAAATCAGGAGGTCAAAAAAATGTCAAATTACTTGCGCTTAAAAAAGATGTTGTATGTGGTATCACTTGCAGCGGTTTCGATTATCTTATCATTAATCGAAATTCCATGGTTTCCGCCATTTTCATTTCTAAAGATTGATTTTAGTGAAGTGGCTATCTTAGTTGCACTACTTGTATTAGGTAACAAAGAAACGATTGTAGTTGTTTTAATTAGAACGATTGCTAGAAGATTGTTTAGAGGATTTGATCCAGCAGATATGGTTGGTGAAGCTTTAGCGATGTTTGCATCTTTCTCAATTATCTTTGCTTATAATTTAGCTAAGAAATTCTTAAAAGATCATTCAAAACCATTGATGATCGAAGTGAGTGTAAATCACAATAAGATTACTTTAAAGGAATATATTGTTTACACTGCAACGATTGCAGTCACATTAAGTATTATCTTAACAACAATTAATTTCTTTTTTGCAACACCACTATTCTTAACATTACCACCAATCGCAATGGCTGAAAGTGGTAGGGTCCATTTCTGGGCATTTAGTTTTATTGAAGATTCATTTTATACATTTGGTACATATCTAGCGTTTATTTTAACTGCTTATATTCCCTTTAACTTAGTTAAAGGATCTGTTGTAACGATTGTATTCTTATTATTAAAACCTAGAATAAAATATTTAGAGTTATAAATGATAGATGATAGGTGATGCCTATCATCTTTTTTTACATATTTTACCAATGTCGACATATAACTTAGATTTTAAGAAGTGTTTTGGTAAAATAGAGTTAAACAACAAATGGAGATTAGACATGGGACTAAAACAACAATTTAGAAAACCAATTCATAAACAAGATTTATTTTCAGTGATTTATCAAGGATTATTTATGGCATTTACGGGTGGCATCTTAATCGGTGCTTTGCTTTTACTGATGCTTAAATTATTTACTTTCGAATTATCATGGCTTATGCTATTTGTTTTAGCTATATTGACCGCAAGACGCATTAAACAAGCAACTCATGAAAAACATATCATATTTAGCATCATCAGTGTATTAGCATTTATTTTAGGATACTACATTATGAATGTCACAGCGTATGCTGGTATCTTTTACATAGACGAGGGTTCAATATTTAAAATACCTTTTGATTTAGTTTTAAACCCATTATTTTATTTTTACTTTTTATATCCTTTAAGTTCAACTTTTTTACAAGTTAGAAACATATTAGAAATCATATTCTTCTTAATTGGGATATATTATGCATTTCAGTATAGCAAGTAAACGTTTTTATAAAGTTTATACCTTTATTTAACACATGAAATTGTGTATAATAGATATGGTAAATTAAACAGGCAAAAACTATATAAAGGAGTGAAATTATGCCATTTATTAGCGATATTTATGCACGCGAGGTATTAGATTCAAGAGGTAATCCAACTGTTGAAGTTGAAGTTTACACTGACTCTGGTGCGTTTGGACGTGCGATTGTTCCTTCAGGAGCATCAACAGGTGAGCATGAAGCAGTAGAATTAAGAGACGGAGATAAGAAACGTTATTTAGGAAAAGGTGTAGAAAAAGCAGTTAAGAATGTTAACGAAGTGATTGCACCTGAGTTAGTTGGTTTTGATGTAACAAATCAAAATGCAATTGATATGTTAATGATTGAATTAGACGGAACTAAGAACAAAGGTAAATTAGGCGCTAACGCAATCTTAGGTGTATCTATGGCAGTTGCTAAAGCTGCAGCAGATTTCTTAGGTGTTGAATTATATCAATATCTTGGTGGTTTCAATACAAAACAATTACCAGTACCTATGATGAACATCATTAATGGTGGTTCACATGCTGATAACAATGTTGACTTCCAAGAATTTATGATTCTTCCAGTTGGAGCTAAGACTTTCAAAGAAGCAATCCGTATGGGTGCTGAAATCTTCCACAACTTAAAGAAAGTATTAAATGCTAAAGGATACAACACTGGCGTAGGCGATGAAGGTGGATTTGCACCTAACTTAGGATCTAACGAAGAAGCATTACAAGTCATTATGGAAGCTATTGAAAAAGCTGGATTCAAACCTGGTGAAGATATTTTCTTAGGTATGGACGTTGCATCAAGTGAATTCTATAACAAAGAAACTAAGAAATATGTATTAGCTGGTGAAGGTGGAAAAGAGTTTGATGCTAAAGAATTAACTCATTTCTATGAAAACTTAGTTGCTAAATACCCTATCATTTCAATCGAAGATGGTTTAGATGAAAACGATTGGGAAGGTTGGAAGTATTTAACTGAAAAACTAGGTAAGAAAATTCAATTAGTTGGTGATGATTTATTCGTAACTAACACTGAAAAATTAGCTAGAGGTATCGAAGAAAAAATTGGTAACTCAATTTTAATTAAAGTAAACCAAATTGGTACTTTAACTGAAACTTTCGATGCAATCGAAATGGCTAAACGTGCTGGATATACTGCAGTTGTATCACATCGTTCAGGTGAAACTGAAGATACTACAATCGCTGATATCGCGGTAGCAACTAATGCTGGTCAAATTAAGACTGGTAGTGCTTCAAGAACTGATAGAATTGCTAAGTATAACCAATTACTTAGAATTGAAGATCAACTTGGTGTAGTTGCAGAATATAGAGGATTAAAATCTTTCTATAACTTAAAAAAATAAATTAAGAATTTAACTAGAAAACGCATGAATTTCATGCGTTTTTTTATATATGTCTTTATAGATTGCACTATATTATGAAGAATCAAAGCAATGTGTGAAATTTAGATGAAGATATTCATTTTCTAAAGATAATGCTCTTCTATAAAATTTATGTTTACTTTTATATTTGATAGTGGTATGATGAAGTAAAATAATTTAATACTTAAGCGGGGGTAAATTTAATATTTTTAAGAAAAAAATCTTTAAAAGACCAACAGATATTGTTGTTGAATATGAATAAGATGCTTGGGGCAATATGATCAATTTGGATGATATCAGTTCAAATCAGATTGCTCTTGTTAATCCATATACTTATCGTGGATATAGATATGATCAAGAGATTAACTTGTATCATTTAAATAGTAGATATTATGATGTAAATTTAGGTAGATTTATAAATGCAGATGGATTATTAGGATCAATTGGAGATAGTCAGACTACAAATATGTATGCATATTGTGCAAACAATCCAGTAATGTATGTTGATCCATCTGGAGAAAGTTTTCTTTTAATAGGTGGAGCAATATTACTTGGTGGTTTGATTGGTGGATTAGTGGGTGTATTTACTGCAACTGATGATGAAAATCTTTGGGGAGCATTTGCAGGTGGATTTGTCAACGGAGCAATTAACACTGCGGGTCTAGCTGCTGCTATAGCAACAGGAGGGACTAGTACTTTTGCCATAGCAGCCATAACTGGATTTGCAGGAGGTGTATTGGGAAGTATCACAAACCAATCTATATCGTATGGAAGTATAGATATTGGTCTTGTTCTTGCTAGTGGAACCATTTCTGCAACAACTAATGTAATGGCTCTTTATGCATGTAGCACCTTTCTCACTCCATATGGAGCAACTTGGGGAGCAAGATTTGTTGATGCACTTATTCCATCAATAGCTTCAATTGCTATACAATTTGCTGCAGGATTTAGTGTACCTAATCCAAATCAATTTCGACGAGTAAACAGTATTTCATCGTTATTTCAAACAAATACTGTATTCAAAATAGATTTTTCGTGGAGGTAATATTTTGGAGAAAAATGAATTTCGAGTATTAGTTTATATTCCAATATTTTGTTTTATTTTATTGCTATTATGTGTTGGATCTTTCTGGTTTGTTTTGACACATTCAGATGGTCAGGAAACAGTCATAATAATAATTGTTTTTGCATTAAGTACTGTTATTTTACCTTTAGCGTTTTTTATTTGGAGTTTTATGACAATGTGGCCTTGTGTGAAATTTAGTATGGAAGGAATAGAAAAAACATTATTAGGAAAAAAGCAAAGATATATTTTATGGGATGAAGTTTATGAAATTCGAAGAATGAAAACTGGAATAGCAGAATGGATATTTTTTTCTAAGATAAGTTTAGAAAATAAATCAATAGATAAATGCAGAAATAGAAAAGATAATATCTTTATTGTAAGCACCATTGATGTTGAAAAAGCTATCAAACGCTTTGCTCCTTCAAGATTATTACAAAAGTAAATATAGATCTTAGCATGCAGGTCGTCCAAAGATTGGAAGAGCAAGCTGAACAGTAAATAAACATGTATATTGTGCAAACAATCCAGTAATGCATGTTGATCCAAGTGGTGAAAGTTTTCTCTTAATACTAGGCGCAATACTCGTTGGAGGTGCTATAGGTGGATTAGGTGGTATTCTTGGAGCTGCTGAAGATGAAAAATGGTATGGAACATTTGCAGGTGGTTTCATTAATGGTGCAATAAATACACTTGGATTAGCTGCTGCCATATCAACTGGTGGAACTGCGGTAATCTTATGGGCAAGTGGTTTAGGTTTTTTAGGAGGTTTTTTGGGTAATACAACAAGTCAAATCATATCATATGAAGAATATAATTTAGTGATTGCAGTTTTGAGCGGTGGAATTTTCTCAGCAAGCAACCTAGCAGCTTATTGGGGAATAAGTAAATTTCAAAGACCTGGAGTATTAACATTTAAAGAAGCGATATTACCATCTCTTGGAGGATTTGTAGTCGAATCTTATCTTCGACCTTATATTCCTAATCTGAACAAAATAAGAAAGTTTAACGAAAATATTAAAACAAATCAAATTATATTTGATATCTCATGGAGGTAGATTATGCAAAAATCAAAGTTCCGTATATTAGTTTACATTCCAATATTAAGCTTAATATATTGGGTTATAAGTTTTTTGTGCTTTATTTTAGTTCTAATGAGCTCTAATGAACCATATTTTTTATTGATTGTAACCATATCTTTTATCATGCTTTTTGTAGTTCCGACATTTTTAGTTGTTTCAAGTTTTAAACATATGTGGCCTTGCGTGGAATTTAGTGAAGAAGGTATTGAAAAAACTATATTTGGAAAGAAAGTTAGATTCATTAGATGGGATGATATTTATGAAATCAAAAGCATAAATACAGGGTTAGCTGAATGGATATTTTTCTCAAAGACAAGCTTAAATGGAAAATCTATTGATAAATGCAGAAGAAGGAAAGATAACATTTTTATTGTAAAAACGAAAGAGATTGAAAAAGTAATTAATTACTATGCTCCATCCAGATTATTTTAATAATGTAAAGATTCAATTGATCTTAACTAGAAATAGATATATAACATAGACAGTATTAAGTTTTTTTTAAAGATAAAATGATATCAAATATAAACACAGTCTTGTTGGATTGGATTGCTTTTATATCAATAAAGTGGACACATTAAGTAAGAATTTCTTACTTTAAGTAATATACTTGATAAGGCGTTTGATAATCGATTGATTTATGTTCATTTAATTGAGGAATATAAAAGTGAAGAATATTTTCTTGGGTATTATTCATCGATTGAAAAAGTACAGAGTAATATTTTATTGTACCAATCCCTTCCAGGGTTTAGAGATAATCCAAGCAATTTTGTCATTCAAAATGTATCTGTTGAAGGAAAGATCATTGATAAAAATGTATATGAAGTACAATTTTATTTACACGATGATAACTTCTCGATAGAATATGATTTCTATATTGGTGTTTTTATTTCAAAAGAACATGCGATAATGGCTTTAGAGGATTTTAAGGTTTTTAATCAAGAGTATATAATACGATATAAATACAGCAAAGAATATTATATTAATAAAATAATTTTAGATGAACGAGTCCTATAAGAAGGTTTTACCATTGATTACTACTAGTATAAAATTTTGTAGTAATATCAGACCAACTCATATTAAAGACAAAAGAAGTTCCTGAGAGAGTGGATACAAACTTAATGTTCTTATTACCATTTGCAATTACAATTCTTCCAATAAATAAAAAATAGATTATTATCATGTATGAGTATTAGAAGCTCTAGATAAAAATCATCAATTGGAATGATAGCAGTTAGAATCAGATTACTCAAGTTTTAGTAGGGAAAGCAGCTGCACAGGGTGCTTTGTTAGGTGGTGGAATCCAGTGGTTTGTTACTAACGTTGAATGGTTAATAGTTCTATAAATGGAGGGTGAAATGAACGAATATTTATCAATTAATATTTGGGGTAAAGGTCCAGGCAGACCATACGATAACAAGTATATACTCACAAAAAAAATAAATAAAAAAGAAATGTTGCACTTGTTTTTTGAAAATAATGAGGAGTGTCTTATATACAATCCGCAAAACGTTATTATTTCGAAAAGTGGAATAAAAATTGGAAAAGCAAGCAAAATTATCTGGAAATTTTATTACTATGGAAAGCCACAACAAGATCAAAATCTTATTACTGTTCAATATGAGATTATTGATGATTCTCACATTAGAATTATTGAGAGCGGTATAAACAATAGGGATATAATATCATCACAAGGAGAAAATATTGCCTTCGATTCTTATGGTAATATAAATGAATCTGTTCTATAATAAAGAAAGTTTCTTTCAATTACATGAATTCAATTGAAAATATATGTATGATAAGGGCATTAATTTTTGCAAATGCCCTTTCATAAATTATTACTATGAAAACGAAGTAAAGCGTAACGGTATTGGTAATGAGGAAGATATTAAAAACTTAACAAACTAGATGACATCTAATACAAGGTGTTTTTTTAAAATAGATATATACATATATATTTCACACGGATACATATGCATCTGATATGTAAAATTATTCGTTTTCCTCTCCTACAAGGAATATAATAAAATGAATCAGTTGATCGTGTTTCTGATCACGCCGATGACACCATATAAACGGCATAGCATTCCTAGATGATTAATAACCTTGATAATAGAACGATGAAGTACTAACGTGCTTAAAAGCCATGCCTATATATATGCCATAAAGTCAAAATATTATGACTAATTTTGGCTTTACATGTAAAAAGAATAAAGAAAATTCTTAACATAACCAACGTTTTTCTAGTCTCCATATATGATATAATAATATAGAGGTATACTATGGAAAATATATATTTAGAGTTTTATAAAGAACAAACAAGAAAATTACATAAAGATACATTTAAAGATATCGATGTGAATGATTATCAATATCTTATCTTTGAAGATCCCTATATCATGCTTGATCATGATATATTAATTGGTAGACTTGATCGCAAAAAATCATTTGGATTTTTAAGACAAGAACTAGAAGATATCTATATTGAATATCAACATTTATCAGATGCAATGCACGATGATATCGTGCTTGTTAAAGATGATATTGAACCAAAAGTGGTTTATATCGTTGAACGTGCACTTAAAGTTTTAATCGCAACCGTTAGAAAACATAAAAAAGGGTTGTTTTTTGAGCCTGAAGAATTTATTGAAAAAAGATTATTTGTTGATGAATATCCAGGGCTTGTCGAAGGACATGTTGTTTTACTAGAAGTTGACTCAATCGATAAATTTACGGTTAACTCACATGTTAAAAAAGTGATTGGTCATGTCAATGATCCAGATATTAATACTTTAAAGATTGTTCATGCTTATGAATGGCCAGATCATTTTCCTAAAGATGTGATGGATGATCTTGATAACATTTCTGTTGATATTGAACAAGAGAAAAAACAAAGACTTGATTTAACCAATGATTTAATCATCACCATTGATGGTGCAGATGCTAAAGATTTAGATGACGCGATTAGTTTAAGATATGAAGATGGAAAATATTATTTAGGTGTTCATATTGCAGATGTCAGTCATTATGTAAAAAATGGATCATTTTTAGATATTGAAGCTTATAATCGTTCAACAAGTGTTTATTTAGCTGACCGAGTCATTCCAATGCTACCGCATTTACTTTCTAATGATAAATGTTCACTTAATCCTGATGAATTAAAACTCACATTATCATGTATGATGACTTTAGATGAAAATGCAAAAGTGATTGATTATGATATTCAAAAAAGCTTTATCACTTCAAAAAGGAGAATGACATATACTGAGGTTAATCAGTTTTTAAAAGACGGAAAATCTTTGGGCAATATAGAAGTAGAAGACATGCTTTTAAGCATGAATGAACTGTCATTAAAGTTAAAACAAATTCGTAAAAAACGTGGTGAAATCGAGTTTGAAAGTAGCGAACTAGGATTTATAGTTGATAAACAAGGTAAAGTGTTAGATGTTTATGAAAGATCTACTGATGATGCAGAAGAGTTAATCGAATCATTTATGCTTATAGCAAATGAAACGGTTGCGTTTCACATGCATCACGCAGATCTACCTTCAATTTATAGAATCCATGAAAAACCAGATGTAGTGAAACTTAAAAATGCATTACAAATGGTTTCTAGATTAGGTTTTAGTGTTAACATGAAGCATTTAGGAAGACCTGAACCACTTCAAATGATTACTAAAAACACATTAAATACACCATATAGCTATGTTGTGCATATGCTACTTTTAAGAGCGATGCAAAAAGCTAAGTATTCACATCAAAAAGATATTCATTACGGGCTAGGTGCAACTTATTATACACACTTTACATCTCCAATTAGAAGATATCCAGATTTAATCCTACATAGACTCATTCACTTGTTTGTTTTAGGTGAAGCTAAAGACTTGAAAAAACAAATCTATCATTATGAGGCAGTCATGCCAGATATCGCTAAACATACCTCTGACCAAGAAAGAAAAGCTGTACAAATGGAAAGAGATGTTGCTAAACTTAAGAGTTGTGAGTTTATGGAAGATAAAGTGGGGAACTACTTTAAAGCAACCATTACCCAAATGATGCCAAGTGGTATGTTTGTAAAACTATTAAATGGTATTGAAGGATTTGTTCCATTAAGAGAATTAGATGATTATTATATGTATAATGAATCACTATTAACTTATATTGGACGAAGAGGAAAGAAATATCGCTTAGGAGATCAAGTTAAAGTTGAACTTTTAAAAGTTGATGTGAGTGAAAAGAAGATGGACTTTACCATCGTTGATAAAAAGAAAAACAAAAAGAAATAATGAGGTTTAAGGCATGAAGATTATCAGTCAAAATAAAAAAGCCAGACACGATTATTTTATCGAAGAAACCTATGAAGCGGGTATTAAGCTTATGGGTAGTGAAATTAAATCAATTAGACAAGGAAAGGTTAACTTAAGTGATAGCTATGTCACTTTTAAAGATGGAGAAGCCTTTATTTTAAACATGCATATTTCAAAATATGATTATTCTAATAGGTTTAACCACGATGAAACTAGAACAAGAAAAATATTACTGCATAAAAATGAAATCTTAAAACTTTTTGGCAAAACTAGAGAACAAGGTTATGCAGTCATTCCTTTAAAAGTATATTTAAAAGATGGATTAGCTAAAGTTGAAGTTGGACTTGCTAAAGGTAAGAAAGATTACGATAAACGTCAAACGTTAAAAGAAAAAGATGCACAAAAACGCATGGATAAAATCTTAAAGCACAGGTGAATGAAATGAAAGTCAAAGTTGGATTAGCTCTTGGTGGTGGGGGAGCACGAGGATCTTACCAAATCGGTGTATTAGAAGCATTTAGACAAGAAGGATTACTCAAAGATATTAAACATGTTTCTGGAACATCCATTGGAGCCATCAATACCATGATGGTCATGGCTAATTTTAGCTATGAACGCATGTTAGAGACTTGGGAAAAAATTGAAAACAGAGATATTTATGGAAAGAAATTTGATAAGTTCAAGTTTGATAAACAAGGTCTTTTTAGTTTGCAAGATGTTTTTGAAAAGCTTTCAAAAGAAGTGACATTAAGTGAAATTAGAGAAAGTAAAATCCATGGATATGCTACAGCTGCAAAACTAAAAAAAGGAAGTTTGCTTGATCAAGTATTAATCCATAGAATGGAAAAAGAAGTATTCAACTTAAATGAGTTTAAAGATCCTTTAAAAGCAGTTTTAGCAAGCGCATCGATTCCTATTTTATTTGGGACTACAGAAATCGATGACCAAGCTTATGTCGATGGTGGCACATTAGACAATTGTCCAATCGAACCACTTATTGATGCAGGATGCAATGTGATTTTAACCATCCCTATTGATGGTATGTTTAGCAAAAGAAAATATAAGAATCATGCCATTTGTCTAGTGAATTTTGAAACACACTATTTATTTAAGCTCATTCCTTATGACATCTTAGATTTTAAAACAGATGATATTAAGAAAAAGGCATTATATGGCGAAAAAATGGGATATGCATTGATTGATAAATTAAGAGATGAAAACATACTTGACAATCAAAACCAATGGCACATTAAAGATGAGTTCACATACATTTCTATGACCAAAGAGTCAGAAAAACCAATTAGAGATGAGGTTAAAGCATTATGGACTTAAGGATTATTGAATTTATGGGATTGATTAGAAATCCAGCATTAGATTGGTTTTTCTATATTACAACAAATTTAGGTGATCAATATGCATTTATATTCATAGCTGCTATATTATATTGGACATTTGATAAAAAATATGCACATAAATTTGCGTTAACTTTTATGGCCAGTGCAATCATCAATACTGGATTAAAAGAACTGATCAAAAGACCAAGACCTTATACAGTTGATGGCGTAGAGCCACCATTTGGATATGAAACACAAGGGTATTCATTTCCAAGTGGTCATGCCCAAGCTGCTGGGGTATTGGGATATACATTTTATGATTTATCTAAAAAAACAAAATGGACATGGTTGAAATGGGTAGCCCTTTTCATTGTGATTGTTGTTCCATTATCAAGAGTGTATTTGGCACAACATTACCTATCAGATGTGATTGTAGGTTTACTCTTAAGTATTATCATCTCAATTTATATGTTTAAACTTATCGATCAGATGAATGATAAAGAAGAAATCTATACGCTTTATGCAATACCTTTATTTGTCATACTAATGATTTTTGTACAAAATCATGATTTATATATTGCAGCTGGAGGATTTATAGGATTTGCACTAGGATATTTTTTAGAAAAAAGATATGTTAAATTTAGTGTTGAAGCTAAGCCTATGACTCAAGTATTAAAAGTCTTATTAGGTATTATCATTGCACTAGCAATTAAAGAAGGACTCAAACTAATCTTTCCAGATATTTTAATCTTCGATTTCATTAGATATTTATTGATTGGAGGATGGGCTGCACTTGGTGCACCTTATATGTTTAAATATGTCTTTAAAAACAATCATTAAAAAATCATTTGACGAACTTTCAAATGAGGAGTTATACGATATCTTAGATTTAAGATATACAGTCTTTATGATGGAACAAAAAATCATTTATGTCGATACCGATTATAAAGATCAAAAATGTATGCATTATTTCATTAAAAATGATGAAGGTAAAATCATATCTTACTTAAGACTCATCCCAAAAGGATTAAAATATGATGAGTACTCCATGGGAAGAGTCGTTACAGATGCTAACTATAGAAAAAAAGGATTAGCAACCATCCTTATAGAAGAAGTAAAAAAAGATCTTAAAGGTGAAGCCATCAGAATTTCTGCACAAGCTTACTTAGAAGACTATTATAAAAAATTAGGTTTTTATACCGTAAAAGATCGTTATATCGAAGAAGGCATTCCACATTTTGAAATGCTTTGCGAGAATAAATAAACATAAGGTCACTTCGTTTTGAAGTGACCTTATTTCTTATTCTATAACTGTACTATATTCATCTTTTTTAATTTTAACAAAAACAGCACTTATCCCTAAAACTCCAAACAATAATGACATACCTAACATTTCAAAAAATATTGAACTTATAACATCACTATATAAGACAGTTCTAAAAGGCACATTATTGATGATTGCAAGCATTTCAATTATCCCAAAATTAGATAAGATAATCATGACAAGTGCAACAACACTTACCATAAACTTAGTTGACTTGATTGTATTTCCACCAAACATCATAAAGCCTTTATAGGCTGCATATCCTGTTAAGAAGGTAAGTATACCAACATACCATCCAAACCAAACAGCAATCGCATAAGGAATGACACCGATGAATGCACCAAGGATTGTTCCAAGTAATGGATTTAATCCATTCTTTTGACTTTCTTTCTCTTTTCTAAGCGCTTCGTTTTTAAGCATAGCTTCTTGTTTACAGTGTTCATGTGCTGGAAGTTTGATGTTATTAATATAAATGGTTGTATCTGGATTTTCTTCTTGACAATAAACACATGTTTTCTTAGGTTGTACATCTAAAGTTAAAAGATAATTGATGATTTTTGTATAAATCTCTTTAAACAATTCTGAGTTAATGCCTTTAAATCCTTCGTTTAGTCTTAAGGTTAATAAATCTTTTCCAACAGTATATTTGAAAATTCTAAGTTCTTTTTTATGATCTGAAATAAATTGATCGACTCTCCCAACGACCTCATCTGTAATTTTTTCCATTGGAATATACAAAATCTTGAAATTATCTTGCGAGTTTGCATAACTGATGTTTTGAAATAAAGTATATGTGAATTCTTGATAAGTACCATATGCTTTTTGTTTGTCTAACTCTAAGTTTAGTTCAGTTGCTATTTTTTTAATAGTAGCCATGTTTAAAAACCCTCCGTATTGTATACATTTGAGATTATTGTATCATAATTTTTATAATCTGAGATAAGTTATTAAAAATTACATGAAAAATAATGAATATCTTGTAAAAACTCATAAATCATGATAATATAAATACGCGATGAACAAAATGAGTAATAAGTCTTTTCTTGATTAGAGACTTCGTGGTTGGTGAAAACGAAGAAGAAACCTTATGAAGCTATTTGGGAGCACAGGTATGTCGGCCGTAACGACTTATGAGGGCTAGATATTAATCTAGAACTAAGGTGGTACCGCGTAATTATTACGTCCTTAGAGAAATCTATGGGCGTTTTTATTTATTTTTAGGAGGTTGTTTTATGAAATACATGACTGCAAAAGAAATTAGAGAGACTTGGTTAAACTTTTTTGAATCTAAAGGACATAAGGTTGAACAATCAGCCTCACTTGTTCCACAAAATGATCCAACGTTACTTTGGATTAATGCTGGGGTAGCCCCACTTAAAAAGTATTTTGATGGTTCAGAAAAACCAACAAATCCAAGATTAACCAATGTTCAAAAGTGTATTAGAACCAATGATATTGATAACGTTGGTAAAACTGCAAGACACCATACATTTTTTGAGATGCTTGGTAATTTTTCTATTGGTGATTATTTCAAAGAAGATGCGATTAAATGGGGATTTGAATTATTAACTGATCCAAAATGGTTTGGATTTGATCAAGATAAACTATATATCACTTATTATCCAGAAGATGAAGATGCTAAAAATATTTGGTTATCTTTAGGTGTTGATCCAACGCATTTAATTCCTAGAGCCGATAATTTTTGGGAAATAGGATCTGGTCCTTGTGGTCCAGATACTGAAATCTATTTTGATCGTGGGATAAGCTATGATCAAAGAGGTGTTGAACTAATTGAAGAAGATATCGAAAATGAAAGATATATCGAAATTTGGAATATTGTATTCTCACAATTTAACGCAAAAGAAGGTATTGAAAGACAAGATTATAAAGAATTGCCAAGTAAGAACATTGATACAGGTGCTGGATTAGAAAGATTCGCTTGTGTTATTCAACAAACAGAAACTAATTTTGAAACAGACTTGTTTTATCCTGTTATTAAACATATAGAAGTTATATCAAATGTTAAATACGAAGGTCAAATGGCATTTAAAGTGATTGCAGATCACATTAAAGCATTGGTATTCGCGATTAGTGATGGTGCTATGCTATCTAATGAAGGTAGAGGTTATGTACTTAGAAGATTGCTTAGAAGAGCTGTGAAGTACGGAAGAAAACTCGGATTAACAAAACCTTTCTTGCATGAACTTGTAGATGATGTTGTTTCTATGATGGGTGTGTTTTATGAAGGGTTATATGAAACTCAAGATATTGTTAAAAAACTGATTTTAAAAGAAGAAGAAAAATTCTTAGAAACCATCAGTGATGGTGAAAAACATTTAATGGATGCAATCGAAAAAGAAGGTAAAGAAATTTCAGGAGAAACAGCGTTCAAGTTATATGATACCTATGGTTTTCCAATTGAACTGACTTTAGAATATGCAGAAGAACATGGTGTTGTTATAGATATTGAAGGGTTCAAAAAAGCACTTACGCTTCAAAAAGAACGTTCCAGAAAAGCTAGAGGACAATCTGGATCGATGAAAGCTCAAGAAGAAGCATACTTGAAATTCACTGAAAAGTCTAAATTTATTGGCTATGATTACTTACAATCTGAATCAAAAGTAATTAAAGTCTTTGATGAAGGTATTGTTTTAGACCAAACACCATTTTACGCAACTTCAGGTGGTCAAGTTCACGATGAAGGAACGATAAACGGATATCAAGTCATTGATGTGATGAAACTTCCTCATGGTCAGTTCTTGCATAAAGTTGAAGGTGAATTTGAAGAAGGCGACGAAGTGCTTGCAATCGTTGATGCTAAAAAACGTTTAAAAACGATTAGAAATCATAGTGCTGCACATTTATTCCATCAAGCAATCAAAGAAATCTTTGGAAAACACGCAAACCAACAAGGCTCACAAGTATCTCCAAAGAGTTGGAGATTTGACTTTAACCATTTTGAAACTGAATCTGATGAAAAAATTCTAGAAATTGAGAAGTTAGTTAAACACTATATCATCGAAAAACCACTGGATGTCATCATTAGAGAAATGCCGATTGATGAAGCTAGAAAAATCGGCGCAATGGCACTTTTCGGTGAAAAATATGGAGATATCGTTCGAGTGGTTGATATGGACTGGAGTAAAGAGCTTTGTGGTGGGACACATGTCTCTAACACAAAAGAAATCATCGATTTTGCGATTTGCTCTTATGAGTCTATTGGTTCAGGGATTTACCGTATGGAAGGTGTAACAGGTGTTGATCTTAAAGCACAAGTTAAATCATTTATGGAAAACTTATTTAACGAGATTCATTTAATTGAAGAGAAAATCCATAAATTAGATGAAAAAGTTCTCTTGCCACAAAGACCTGAAATCCTAGGAAGTTATCAAGATATTATCAACTATCGTGGATATATTGAAGAACTTAAGCTTTTTGCTAAAAATCTTGAAAAAGAACTTCAACTTAAAAAACAACAAGATGTATTATCAAATTTAGATGCATTTATCAAAGATCCGAATGATAAACGTCCGGTTATTGTGACTCATGATGTTGATGCTAAAGTATTAAAACAACTGACTGATGCTTTATTTGATAAAATAAAAGCTGAAGTGCTATTGATGATTAATATAACACCTGAGAAAGCTACATTCATATGTAAATCTAATTTGGATAACGCAAATGTTATCATTAAAGAAGCAACTAGACTTACAAACGGTTCTGGTGGTGGACGCGGGCAAATGGCTCAAGGTGGCACACAAGAACTTGATCAAGTTGATGAAATGATTAAAAAAGTAAAAGAGATGTTATGAAAAAATATTTAGGAATTGATTTAGGAAGTAAAACGTTAGGACTAGCAATCAGTGAATCTGGTATTATTGCCCATAGCTTAACAACTTATAGATTTAAAGAAGACGATTATAACGAGGCAGCTAACATCATTGTTGATGTTATCAACCTTCATCAGATTACTGATGTTGTGATTGGTTATCCAAAACATATGAACAATGATGTTGGCATTCGTGGTAAAATAAGTGAAACGTTCAAAGATATGCTTTTAGAGAAAAAAGATGTTAATATTGTATTGTGGGATGAAAGATTATCGACAAAATCTGCGATATCTGCCATGATCAAAGGTAATGAACGTAGAAGTAAACAAAAACAAAAAAAAGACGAATTAGCTGCAGTATTGATACTGCAAAACTATTTAGATTACAAAGGAGATCATTAATATGGATGATAACAAATTAACTTTAGTTTCAGAAGATGGAAAAGAAACTGTATGCGAAATTATTTTGACGCATGAACACAATGGAAAGAATTATGTGATTTTTGAATTTATGGATTCACATGAAATTTCTGCGGCAGAATATGTAGAAGATAAAAATAATCCATCAGAAGGTACATTCAAAGACATTGAAACTGATGAAGAATGGGAAATGCTTGATGGTGTATTAGACAAGTTCTTTGATGAATTAGAGGATGAAGAAGAAGAATAATGCTAAATGATTTAAAACAATATGCAAAAGACCATAACGTCCCCATTATTTGTGATGATGGGCTTTTGTTTTTAAAAAAAACAATTAAAGATTATCATATCAAATCAGTTTTAGAAATCGGAGCAGCTATTGGATATAGTGCTATTTTTATGGCTTTAGAAGGCTGTCATGTAACAACTTTCGAAAGAAATAAAACAATGATTGAACTTGCAAAAAAACATATTGAACCCTATCAAAATCACATTGAGTTAATTGCAGAAGATGCGCTTTTATTTGATGGTGATTTAGGGATGTTTGATATGATTTTTATTGATGCTGCTAAAGCACAGTATCAGAAGTTTTTTGATAAGTTTACCCCTCATTTAAAACAAGGTGGCATCGTTGTTTGTGATAATTTAAGCTTTCACAATTTAGATATCCATAAAGTTAGTAGAAGCACTAGACAACTGATTCAAAAACTAGAGAGATTTAAAACATATTTAGAAACACATCCAGATTATCAAACCACATTTTATGATGTTGGTGATGGGATGAGTATTACGAAAAGAGTTGAATAAACATGAAATTACTAACAACCTTATATCATATAGATCATATAGAATCACTTTGTAAGATTTTTGATGGATTTGTCATTGGAAATGATCAATTTGGAACTCGATTAACCCATAGTTTTTCGATGAATGAAATCAATCAAGCGATTGATATTGCAAAAAACAATCAAAAAGAAATATACTTACAAGCAAATCAAATGCTAGATGATACGTTAATCGATAAATTTGGTTTATTTATTGATGCAATCAATCATAAAGACTTATCAGGCATCATTGTTGGTGACTTAGGTGCAGTGATGCTTCTTAAATCAAAAGGTTTAACTGATAAAGCTATTTATCATCCAGAGACATTATTAACTAATTCATATGATTTCAATTTCCTTGCCAAAGAAAACATCTTAGGTGCTTTTGTTGCGAAAGAAATTACTTTAGATGATATTTTAACAATTGGTCAGTCAAAAGCAATTAAACTTTTCATGGTTGGTCATGGACATTTGAATATGTTTTATTCAAAAAGACAACTCATCAATAATTTCATGGATTTTGCACAACAAGAAAACACTTCCCATAACAAACAAAACCTAAAAATTATCGAAGAACAAAGATCTGAACAACCATATCCAATCTTAGAAGACAATGCAGGAACTCATGTATTTAGATCAGATGTATTTGCTGCCCTTCATCATTTAGATGAACTTCAAAAAGTTATTGATTACTTAGTCGTTGATACGATTTTTAAAGATGATGAGTATGCGATAAAAGTTGGATCATTATATAAAAACAACAAAGCAGATGAACATACCATTAATAACATTAAAGAAACATATCAGGAGTCATGGGATGAAGGATTCTTCAATACAAAGACGATTTATAAACCAAAGGAGTCTTCATTATGATTGAATTATTAGCTCCAGCAGGAGATTTAGAGAAACTAAAAATAGCCTTGATGTATGGTGCTGATGCAGTTTTCATTGGTGGACAGAATTTCTCACTTAGAGCAAGAGCATCCAATTTTACCATCAATGACATCAAAGAAGCATGTGCATTTGCACATGAAAGAGGTAAAAAAGTATATATTACGACAAACATCATCCCTCATAATGAAGATTTAGAGGGTGTTTTAGAATATCTAAAAGCTTTAGAAGAAGCTAAAGTTGATGCGATTATATCTGCGTCACCTTATATCATTGACCAAGCTTTAAACTATACAAATCTTGAAGTACATTTATCAACTCAACAATCTGCTTATAATACAAATACTGTAAATTATTGGTATGATAAAGGTGTTAAAAGAGTTGTTTTAGCAAGAGAACTTGATAAAAACCAAATTAAAGATTTAACTGCAAAAACGAAAGCAGATATCGAAGTTTTTATTCATGGTGGTATGTGCATGAGTTTTTCTGGAAGATGTAGTTTATCAGATAATATGACAGGAAGAGATGCAAACCGTGGTGGATGTGCTCATTCATGCAGATGGAATTATGATCTAGTCGAGGACGGGAAAAAAGTTTCAAATAAGACATTTTCGATGTCAAGTAAAGATTTAGAAGCGTTGGAACACATTCCATTTTTGATAGATGCGAATGTTAAGTCATTAAAGATTGAAGGACGCATGAAGTCATTACACTATATTGCAACTGTTGTTTCTACATATCGAAATTTAATTGATACATACTTAAAAGATAAAAACATCCCTGATTTTGCCCCTTACTATGAAGAGCTTACTAAAGCAGAAAACAGATTGGCATCTCATGGATATTTAGAAGGATTACCAGGTGTAGAACAACAACTTTATCACCAAAGAAGTGAAAAACCTTCACAACTATTTATTGGTCTTGGTGTTAATTATGATGAAAAGACACAGCTTGCAACCATCGAACAAAGAAACTACTTTAAAGTCGGATCAGAAATTGAAGTATTTAATCCAAGTGGAACTAGATTTACCTGCAAGGTAGAAGATTTATTTAATGAAGAACATGAAGCTATAGACATTGCAAGACATCCTAAGCAAATACTTAAATTACATGTACCTCAAAAGGTTGAGCCTTACGCAATGATTAGAAAAATCGTATGAACATCCTAGAGAAAAATGGTAAATCTATTAATTACCATATCGAACGAAAAAAAATAAAACACACATATATCAGAGTCAAAAGTGATTATGTGCATATTACAACCAATCATAAAGTCAAAGATCATTTAATTATTAATTTACTTAATGAACGCTTTTTAGAGTTATACGATAAGTTGAACCAAAAACAAGTCATCAAAGATCATGAGATTAGATTGTGGCAACAAACTTATGAGTTTCATCTTGAACCAGGAAAATTTGAGTATCAAATCAGTGGAAATCATGTCTACTGTAAATATCCTAAATTAAATCCAATTGAAGCTAAAAAAGCCATTTACAAAAAAGAAGTAAAAATGATGGTGGATTATTTAAGAACACAGATCCTAAAAACACTCCATCAAGTTGATATTGATGAACTACAGTATAAATACAAACATCTAAAATCAAAGTTTGGATCTTATCATAGAAAACATCAAGAAATTACTATAAATACTTTTTTGGCAACCATCGATCCAATCTATTTGGAATATGTGATTTATCATGAATATGCACATCACAAAGTCTTTAATCATTCTAAAGCTTTTTATGACGTTTTAGATCAAATGATGATAAATCATAAAAAGATACAGAAAACACTTAAAAAAATGGAAATAATATAAAAAATCATGTATAATGAATAAGTAATTTAAGGAGGAATATCATGGCTTTAAAACAACAACAATATCAATTAACTCAAGAAGGTGTTGATAAGTTAAAAAGTGAACTTCAATACTTAAAAGAAGTTAAAAGACCTGAGAATATAGAAGCTTTAAAAGATGCAAGAGCACAAGGTGACTTATCAGAAAATGCTGATTATGATGCAGCAAGAAACGAACAAGCACGTATTGAAGCTAGAATTCAAGAAATTGAAACGATTATTAAAAATGTTAAATTAATTAGAAAATCTTCTGTAGATAAAATTGACATTGGTAAATCAGTGAAAGTTTTATTTGTTGAAAAAGAAGAAGAAAAAACATTCCATTTAGTGGGAAGTTTAGAAGTTGATCCAAAAGCTAATAAGATTTCTGTAGAATCAGCTATTGGAAAAGCTTTAATTGATTTTGCTAAGAAAAAGGAAGAAGCTGACGATAAAAATGTTATCGGTAGTATCGTTAATGTGAAAACAGAAACAGGAAGAATCTTCCAAATTCAAATATTGGAAATTATTTAATGAGTCTATATCAAAAGTGTATACCAGATTATTATTTTGAATCTATATTTGAAATTCCATATCAAACACTTAAAGAGCAAGGGATAAATACCTTGTTTTTTGACTTAGATAACACGATTATTAGTTATGATGAAGATGTGCTAAATGAAGAGCAAGTCAATTTTTTACTTGAGTTAAGTAAGAACTTTCAAATTGCTATATTATCTAATAGTGGATATAAACGTGTATCAAAAGCAGTAGGAAGTACGTCATTCCCTTATATCTATCATGCAAAAAAACCTACCAAGCTTGGATTTAAGCAAGCACTTGAAAAAGTACATGCTAAAAAAGAAGAGATTGTGGTAATTGGCGATCAACTCATGACTGATGTCTTAGGTGCTAATCGTATGGGTTTTTCTTCATGTTTGATTAAAAGTGTCAAAAGAAAATCGGATAGAAAAATCACTCAGTTTAACCGTAGGTTAGAGAAATTTATACTGAAAAAAATAAAAAAGAAATATCCTAAGTTATACGAGGAAAGGTTAGAAAAATATGTCAACGATCATCAAATGTAAAGGTTGTGGTGCAACCCTACAAACTGAAGATCCTAAACAAGTTGGGTATGTAAAATCTTTAGAACATGATTATTGCACATCGTGTTATAAGTTACTTCATTATGGTGAAGTTGAATCCCATTTTCATCCTGAAGATTTGCCATCATTTAATCAAGATGCTGTAGTTTTTATGGTTAGTTCAGTCATGCACTTAGACATGCTTTTCGAATATCCTGTGCATCGATATGATCCAAACTTGAAATATGTATATTTGATCAATCAAATTGATTTACTTCCAGAAAGTACAAATAAGGATTATTTGCTTGAACAAATGATTAAAAAAGCTAACGATCGAAAGATTCCTTATGTTGATATCATAATGATGTCAGCCATTAATCCATTTGATATAGAGAATTTATATCAATATATGGTGTCTTTTAAAGAGAAAAATATCTATTTAATTGGTGTTCAAAATTCTGGTAAAACCACGATATTTAAAGCGTTAACTAAAGATTTGCATGCATTATCTTTTAGTAAAGCTGGGCTTACACAAGAAGCTTTGATGAAACAGATAGGAAATCATATCATCTGGGATATGCCTGGTTTATATCAAGCAGGATATATTCACCAGTTTTTGCCTTATGAGACATATAAGAAACTCATACCCACAAAAACAATTCATCCCAAGATATATCAGCTGAAAAAAAACCAAACGTTATGGATTGAAGGGTTGATATCCATTTCAATTAAACAAAAAGATCAAAGTGTTGTGCTATATCTTCATAAAGATGTTCATATTCACAAATCAAATGTTGAACGAATCAAAACATTATTGGACCAAAGATCATCTATATTTAAAATATACGTTGATCAATACGAAGAAAAATCCTTTAAAATCCCACAAGGAAAAATGCAGGTAACGTTTGCTGATATTGGTTTTCTACATATTGATGGACCAAATAATATATCTATAACATACCCTAAAGGGATGCATATCACTTTAACAGAGGCGCTTTTCAAATGATTGAATTATTAAGACAAAAAGTAGAAGAAAAATTAAAGCATCACCCAAATCGCTTATTACATGTTTTAGGTGTTTATGAAACAGCACTTAAACTTGCTAAGCATTATCATCTAGATGAAAGTAAAACCGGTATATCTGCGATCTTTCATGATTATACAAAATACGATGACTTGAGTGATCAAATCAAGTGGTTATCTAAAGATGAGATTGTCGCTTACAAAAAATATCCCGTGATGTATCATGCGCTTAGTGCTGCAAAAGTACTTGAAATGGAATATGGTATTCGTGATCAAGATATCTTAGAACCTATAAAGTCTCATGTCTGGGGTAAAAAAGAGATGAGCATGTATGAAAAAGTTATGTTTATTTCAGATTATGCAGAACCAAATCGAACATTTTTTGATCCGCATGAAATCTATGACTTGGCATTGAAAAATATCGATCAAGCAGTTTTAGTTTGTATGAAGATAACAATAGACTATTTATTAAAAGAAAATATTGCTCCAAGTGAAGAACAGCTTGAAGCATATCAATACTATATGGAGGTAACGAGTGGAAAAATTAAACAAAATTATTGATGCACTAGAAGGATTAAAAGTTAAAGACTTAAAAGTATATGATTTCGAAAAAACATCACCTTTTTATGATTATTTTGTCATTTGTACGACAAATGAAAGACAAGGCTCAGCAGCAATCAATCATTTAAAGAAAGCTTTAGAAGCTGATGAGATTAGACATATTGAAGGTAAAGGTGGATCTTGGGTTTTAATCGACTGTCATGAAGTCATCGTGCATTTATTTAGCGAAGATGATCGTGCATTTTATGGATTTGATCAAAGATTACTTGACATCAAAAGAATCAGATAACTATGTTTGCGAAAGTTTATGATGTGCTCATGTCAGATGTTGATTATGATGCTTTATTTGAGTGGATTAAACCGCATTTAAAAAAAGCAGATAACATCATTGATGCTGGATGTGGCACGGGTTATTTCTTAAAGACCTTAATTGAACATGATTATGATGCAATTGGTGTTGATATAGATGATGAGATGCTAGCGATTGCTTTAAATAGACTAAAGGATAACAATCTTAAAGCACCGCTATATCATCACGATTTAAGAAACCCAATGCATCTCAAAGTAGATGTGATCATCAGTTTATTTGATGTAATGAACTATTTTAAGGGTGTTAAAACTGTTATTTCACAAATCAAAAAAAGTTTAAACCAACATGGGTTATTCATTTTTGATGTTTATAAATATGATGTTTTAAACCATTATGATGGTTATCATGAAATTGAAAGTGATCCAATAACTTATGATTGGAAAATTAATAGAGATCAAGAAAGACTTATTCATAAAATAAAAGTAGAAGGGTATACACACGTGCAAGTTCAATATATAAAACCCTTATCTTATTATGAAAAAGTCTTAAACGAAATTGGGTTTAAAAGTTATATAGTCTTGGACGGTCCAGACGAAAGAAAGCACTATATCATCGCTAGTTTATAGCGATGTTTTTTTTAAAAAAAGTAATCTATCATGTCTTTCGCTATTATCTAGTGGAGGGATATGATGAAAGAACTAATGATCATGGTTTCTATAGTAATGCTTATTCTTGTTGTAATCTTTTTTCCAAGACAGGAAACATACACATTTGTTTCCCATGAGAATGAAGATATATATGCATATACCATTGAAATACAAGGTGCTGTCTATAAAGAAGGTAGTTACACATTTTATGAACCTTTGACTTTACGTCAGATATTGATGCTTTCTACCTATACAAAAGACGATGCTGATTTAGATGTATTAAATCTTGATCAACTATATGATCAAGACACAACAATATTGATTCCAAGTAAAAATGAGACACCGCCCGCTTATGAGAAAATTAATATCAACAAAGCGGATTTTCAAATGTTACTAGAAGTTCCTGGTATGCAAGAAAGGCAAGCAGCTTCAATAATCATCTATAGAGAAGCGAATGGTCTTTTTGAACATTTGGACGAATTAGTTAACGTTAAATACATTGGAGCTATAACACTTGAAAAACTTAAACCGTACCTTACAACTTGACCAGTTACACATATATGGTATAGGTCTATTTATAGCCCTTTTTGGGTTATTTCATCCCTGGGCATTCTTGGGTCTTTTTGTTTACTTATATAAGTTAAGAAAACGTATGAATATGCTCATTTTTTGTGTGCTTTTTCTGCTGATCTATTTTCCGTTTTTATTAACGATGAGAAAAGATGATCAAAACATCGATGAAATATTGATGGTCACAGATATAGAACATAAAGAAAGTTATCAACGTTTAACATTAAAAAAAGGATATGAAAAATATCATTTATATCATTATGATAATTTTTATCAAATAGGCGATAGACTTTGGGTCAAAGGAGAGTTGGTTGAATACAAAAGTAAAACCAGTACTTATGGGTTTGATGCTAAGATGTATTTTTTGGGACATGGTATATATGCAAAAATAGAATCTGCAGATGTCACTTATGTAGATCATCAGTTTCATCCTAATAGTATAAGAGAATCGTTAATGAGTAAAAGTCAAGACGATATGAATTCTAGTTATATTCACGCATTTATCTTTGGAGAAAAGATAAGTGATGATTATGTTAAATCAATATATGAAGAGTTTAATATCATTTATCTGTTTACAATTTCAGGTATGCATATTTATATGCTCATCTCACTATTTAAAAAAATCTTGTTTCACTTAAATTTTAGATTGTATGCACAACATCTATTGATCATAAGCATACTGATTGGATTATGCTTTTTAAATCAGTTTGATTATGGAGTCTTAAGAGTTTTATTCATTTATGTGATCATAATCCTTAATAAAAGATATAAGCTTTACTTAGAGCGAATTGACATGATTTTTATAGCGTTTTATATCATGCTCATCATCAACATTCATTATATCTATCATCAAGGATTTTTAATGACGTTTTTAATCTTAATCACTCTTGAACTCTTACATCCTTTGTATCAATCACTCAATGTATTATTAAAGTCACTATTCATATCATTTGTCATTTCTGTGCTGATGACTCCTTTTTTATCAAGAATAGATTTTTTAGTTGTGATGTGTTTACCAATCATCATAAGCATTGTCATTTATCTTTTATACCCACTTGCAATACTAGGTTCGATATCTAAAAACTTTCTTAATGTTTTTAATATTATAATTGAGTTATTTGAAAAAGTGATCGGGTTATTATCCATCAAGCAAATTACTTTTTATATACCGAAGTTCAATGTATATATCACTTTGTTATATTATGGGTTATTGATGTGGATATGTTTTGGGAAAAGTAAAAATCGTGTGATTAAACGATTGTTTATAAGTGCTTTTTGTTTCTTTATCGTCATGGTCATACAAGTAAAGTCTTATCAAGAGCGTATAGTTTTTTTAGATGTCGGACAAGGGGATACAACTGTTATTCAAGTTGATAACTGCAACATGGTCATTGATAGTTTTGAGGGTACTTTAGATTATTTAGTGGATCATGGCATATTTCATTTAGATTATTTGATTCTTACCCATAGCGATCAAGATCATATCTTAGAGGCATCTCATATCACAAAGAGTGTTGATGTTAAAGAACTTATCTTAAGTGCATATGATGATAACTATCCCATGTTTAATCAAAAAGCTATCAAAGTTAAAGCATATGATAAACTCAAATGTGGGGCTATTGACTTAAACATTTTAGGTCCTATAAGAAGTTATGACAATGACAATAACAACTCAATTGTATTAAAATTCACTTATGATCAAAAAGTATTTTTATTTGCTGGTGATATTGAAACAGAAGCTGAAATAGATCTAATTAATACATATCAACACACATTAAAAAGCGATGTTTTAAAAGTGCCACATCACGGCTCTATCACATCATCAAATGAAGCTTTTTTGAACTATGTGAACCCAGCATATGCAATCATATCTTTAAAAACACCAAATAGATATGGATTTCCGAGTCAAGATGTCTTACTAAGATACATCAAAAATCAAACCATTATCTATAGAACAGATCAACTAGGCACGATCATTTATCACGGGAATAGGCGAAAAGAAAAATGGTCATCTTATCTATCAATTTAAAGCGTTTTTTAGTATAATAGATATAGTGTATAAGGAGGCATGATTATGGCTGAAGCAATATATGTTTTTCAAAGTCAAAACGAATATTTATTACATCATAGTGTTGAAGAAAAGATCAAAAAATTAAATGTAGATCCATTTAACATCATGCGATATGATTTACTCGAAAGTAAAAGCGAAGACATCTTAGAGGATATGCAAACCATTTCGTTTTTTTCAGAACAAAAAATTATTGTTATTAAAAACATTCAATTGTTAGATAAAGAAAGTGAAGATGTTTTTAAAAAATGGGCTCAATATTTTGAAAAACCAAATCCAGATGTGTTTGTAATTATTGAGCAATTGGAAGTTCTTCCTAAAAATAGTCAAACCAATGAGTTATTGATGAAACATGCATATATCGAAAAAATTGATGATATGCAAAAAGAAGAATATCCTGAGTTTGTTAAAAACATGTTTAAAAAATTTAATTATACAATCACTGATGAAGCAGTCAGTGCTTTACTAGAAAGAACTAACTTCGATTTTAATCTATTGTCACAAGAAGCTGAAAAACTGATGTTATTTTCCTATGATAGTAAAGAGATACATGAAAAAGAAGTCATTTTACTTGTTAGTAGAAACTTAGAAGAAAATATTTTTGAGCTAACGAATGCTTTACTTGCAAAAGATCAAGCAAAGACGATTGAGATCTTTTATGATTTGGTTGCAAGAAACGAAGATCCATTACGCATTTTAAACTTTATTGTTAATAAGGTAAGAGAACTGATTCATGCGAAACTCTTAATTGAAAAAGGGTATAGACAAGACGAAGTTGCCGACCATTTCAATATTAAAAGCGGAAGAGCGTATTACTTAGTGAAAAATGCACAAAAAGCTGATTTTAATAGTCTTGAAACACATTTAAAGAAATTAAGTAAGTTAGATTACGATATTAAGAGTGGAAAGATTGATAAAAAATTAGGTCTTGAACTCTATTTGTTAGGAGCGTGAACATGCTAGATCACAAAAGAATTTTATTGTTTGATTTCGAAACGACTGGTTTATATCCAGATAAAGAGCAAATTATCGAAATAGGTGCCGTTTTAATGGAAAAGCAAAATGGTGTCTATGTTGAAATTGATGCATTTGATCAATTACTTTTAGCAGATAAACCATTATCACCAAAAATTATTGAAATCACACATATCACAGATGAGATGTTACTTAGAGAAGGTATTGAACAAGAAATTGCTTGTCAAAGATTTTTACAAATGATGGAAGGAAATCCATTACTTGTAGCTTATAATATTCAGTTTGATCTATCATTTTTACATTATTTTATAAGAAGATACTTTGATAGTAATTATGAAATAAAAAATGACATCTTGGATGTCATGGCAATTTATAAAGATCGACACAGATATCCTCATCGCTTAGACCAAGCTGTTGAGACATATCAAGCAAGTGTTAAAAACACACATAGAGCAATCGATGATATTAGAGCAACTTTTGATGTTTTAGTTAAAATGAATGAAGAGTTGCCTAATATTTCTAAATATGTAAATGTTATTGGGTTTAATAAGAAATATGGGGTTAACGGCATTCGCTTACCTCATGTTAAATATATGGCTCAATATGGTGGACAAAGAGAAATTGAAAAAGCATAAAAAAAGAAGCATCCTACGATGCAACTTTTTTTAAAGGCTATTCACCAATTTAGTTAATTGAGATTTATGTCTAGCTACAAAGTTTTTATGAAAGATACCTTTAGCTTGACCTTTGTCTAATTTCTTATGAGCGAAAGATAATGCTTGAGTCGCTTTTTCCTTATCTTGAGCAGAAACAGCTACTTCAACTGCTTTGATTGCTGATTTCACTGAAGATTTGAAAGATTGATTACGTAAACGACGTTTTTCGTTTGTCTTATTTCTTTTAATTTGTTGTTTGATATTTGCCACAATTTCACCTCCTAATTACGCACAATTAATTATATCAAAACCAAATTAAAAATACAACAGTAAACACATAAATATGTTAAAATAGAGGTATATTCAGTAAAAAGGAAACTATATCAATGACAACAGCAAACAAATTAACCATTTTAAGAGTCATCATGATCCCTGTGATGATTGCGTTTCTATATATTGAAGCGTTCGAAAAAGGGATTGGGTTTTTAAATTTGAGCATCGCGCAATTCATTTTTGCAGTCTTATTTGTGATTGCATCACTGACTGACTTGTTAGATGGATACATCGCAAGAAAATTTAATCAAATTACTACATTCGGAAAATTCCTAGATCCAATCGCTGATAAAGTTTTGGTTTTAGTAGCACTACTTTATTTAATGATTTTAGATCCAATACGTGTTCCGATTTGGGCAGTCATGGTGATCATCATGAGAGAGTTCATGGTAACAGGTATTAGATTGTTAGCAGTAGATAAGGGATCTGTCATAGCAGCGTCACCTTATGGTAAATTTAAAACAGCATCTACGATGGTTGCACTTGTTTTAATGTTATTTAATGATTTTGGTTTTACACCATGGATTGCTAATATCATCTTTTATATTGCTATCTTATTTACAGTGATTAGTGGTGTGGATTATCTGCTCAAAAACAAAAAAGTGGTTTTCGAAAGTATTTAAAGTAAAAAACAAATATTCTATGTACAATAATATGGAGGTGCACAATGGATAAAGATAAAAGAGCACAAGCCTTAGAGGCTGCAATGAAACAAATTGAAAAACAATATGGTAAAGGTTCAGTCATGCGTTTAGGTGATGAAGCAGATCATCACGTAGCTGCTAACCCTACTGGATCATTAGGCTTAGATATTGCCCTTGGAATCGGTGGATATCCAAAAGGTAGAATTATTGAAATATATGGACCTGAAAGTTCAGGAAAAACAACATTAGCACTTCATGCAATCGCAGAAGTTCAAAAATCTGGTGGATATGTAGCGTTTATAGATGCTGAACATGCATTAGATCCAAAATATGCACGTGCACTTGGTGTGGATATTGATAACTTAATTTTATCTCAACCAGATACAGGTGAACAAGCATTAGAAATTGCAGAAGCATTAATAAGAAGTGGCTCAGTAGATACAATTGTTGTTGATAGTGTTGCTGCACTCGTACCTGAAGCAGAAATCAATGGAGAAATGGGAGCATCACACGTTGGTCTTCAAGCAAGATTGATGAGTCAAGCAATGAGAAAACTATCAGGTGCTATTTCTAAAACAAGTACCACTGCTATTTTCATTAACCAAATTAGAGAAAAAGTTGGTATCATGTTTGGAAATCCAGAAACAACTCCAGGTGGAAGAGCACTTAAATTCTATTCTTCTGTAAGATTAGAAATTAGACGTAGTGAAGCTTTAAAAAATGGCTCAGATATCATTGGTAACAAGGCAAACATTAAAGTTGTTAAAAATAAGGTTGCGCCACCATTTAAAACTGTTAGCGTAGATATTATTTATGGTGAAGGTATCTCTAAAGTTGGAGAACTTATTGACTTAGCTTCTGATTTAGATATTATCAATAAGAGTGGTGCTTGGTATGCTTATGATAATAACAAAATTGGTCAAGGTAGAGAAAATGCTAAACAATATTTATTAGATCATAAAGAAGTCTATGATGATGTTTATAAGAAAGTTTTAGAACACTATCATATTACTTATTGACAATTAAACACTATTTTAATAGTGTTTTTTTTTCAAAAAAACCAATAAAATTCATCTAAAATATGTATAATAGATATAATCATACTTATTAAAGGGGGATTATTATGAACATAATTAACATATCAAAAAAAATATCATTGATCTTCATCATCCTATGCTTTTTAAGTGTAGCTTTTTTTGATGTAGATGACCATTTAAAACCGATTGAGCTTATGTATGATGTAGCATCAATTGAAGAGGCTAATGAGATTGCTGAAACGTATCAACTAACACTTAAAGAATATAGTGCATATGGATTTGCAATCTTTGAGACTGATAACAAGCAAGATGCAGTTGAGTTAGAATCATTAGGATTTTCAATCAATGGGACTTTAGAAACTTTAGAAAACCCATGGCAAACCAATGTCATTAATGATCCTTATTATAGTGATCAATATGCAATACCGATGATGGAAGTGAATCATGCTTGGGCTATTGAAGAAGGTAGTTCAGACTATCTTATTGCAATCATCGATACAGGTATTGATACAGATCATCCTGAATTTATAGGAAGAATCTCAGAATTATCTTATAATCCTGTGACTGAAGAGGTTGGTATTTCTGCTGTAGAAGATGACCAAGGACATGGAACGAGTGTTGCTGGTGTCATTGGAGCAATTAAAAACAATAACCAAGGTATTGCAGGTATTGTTCAAAATAGCAAACTTCTCGTCATTAAAACCAATAGTATTGATAATCCAAACACAACAGATGATGAATCAGAAACATATAGTGATTCAAACCTAGTTAAAGCCATTAGATATGCAACATTACATGGTGCAGATGTTATTAACATGAGTCTTGGTGGACCTGGATATAATAATACAGTACAAAACGCAATCAATGATGCTTATGATGCAGGTGTCATCGTGGTTGCTTCAAGTGGAAATAATGGTGATGATACACTACAATATCCAGCATCTTATCAAAACGTCATTTCTGTAGGTGCTGTTGAAGAAGATATGGGCATTGCAAGTTATTCAAGTTTTAATAGCCTTGTAGATTTATCTGCTCCAGGATCATTAATTGTTGTGACTGATTTAGATGGGGGTTATGCTTGGGCTTCAGGAACATCTTTTGCTGCTCCTCAGGTCACAGGATCAATTGCTTTGATGCAATCATATTTACCTGAATTAACAGATGATCAAGTCATCGATAGACTTTATTTTACTGCAATGGATAGAGGAGAAGTCGGTGAAGATGATTATTATGGATGGGGCATTGTTAATGTTTATCAAGCGATGTTACTTGATCCAATTTTAGTTACATTTGAAACGTATGGAACAACAATCATTGAACCTATAGAAATTCCTAAAAATGAAACATTTACTGTAAGTCCTCCGACAAAAGTAGGACACGTATTTGATGGATGGTACTTAGATGAAGCGTATACGATGTATTTTGATATCGGTGTTGATACACTTATTGAAGATACAACTTTATATGCAAAGTTCTCTCCAAAAACATATATCATTTCATTTGTCTCTGATGGATCTCAAGTTGATGATATACCAGTTTTATATGGTGAAACTTTTGAAGTTCCAGTACCTACAAAAGAAGGCCATTCTTTTGAAGGATGGTTTTATGATGAAACTTTTGAAACGCCATATTATGTAAAACCTGTAACTCAAGGAATTACTTTATATGCTAAGTTCATTAGAACAGCTTTTATCGTTAATTTTTATATTGATGATCTACTTGATGATTATGCTTATGTCAATAATGGACAACCCATTGATTTATATACACCAACTGGTGATGATGATTTTATAGGTTGGTATTTGGAACCTACTTTTATGACACCTTTTGAAGGTGGTAATGCAACAGAAGATTTAGATTTATATGCAAGATTTGATGATGGTAGATTTGTAATCACTTATTATGATAGCGATCAAACATCGGTTTATTTAACCCAATATGTAAAAGAGGGGTTTGACGCAATCACACCAGAAGGCCCAGAGAAGCCATCAAGCCCATCATTTGATTTCACGTTTACTGGATGGAGTCATGATAATCAAAATATCACAAGTGATTTATCGATTTATCCAATCTATGAAGCAACTTATAACAATCGCTCAATAACGATTTTACCAAGTCTAGATACCATTGGACTTTATCAACCTTGGGAAGATCCAGGTATTTTAGTTGAAGATGAGTTACTCAGTTATGAGGTTATAGGATCAGTGGATCATGCAACCTTGGGTCGCTATGAAATAACATATCAAATTTATTACGAAGATGAAATTATAGATGAAATCACGAGATATGTATATGTTGTTGAACCAAGAGTCATCATCACATTAAATCCTGATGTTACAACGCTTTATGAAGGAGATACCTATATTGACCAAGGAGCGGTTTCTAATGTTGGAGAGGTTATATCAAGAGGAAGTGTTGATACAACCGTCAGAGGAACATATGTGATTACATATGCTGTGATATATAATGAAAAGACATATGAAAAAAATAAGTATGTATATGTATTAAGAGCACCAAGAGTAAATCCTGAAGTAACACAATATATCATACCTGATAAGAAGGAGTGGATGATATGAAAAAAGGAATACTTTTCATTTTTATGATATGTTTTGCAAGTGTCATCAACGCTTGTGAACCCATTATTGTTGAGCATGAAGAAGAAATCATCATCTCCTTAAATCCAGGGATTGATACTGTTGAACTCGAATCCTCATTTGAAGATGCTGGAGCAACCGCTTTTTATGGAGAAACTGAACTCGAAGTCATCGTCATATCGAATACAGTTGATGTATCTGAAGAAGGTATTTATGAAATTATTTATGAGGCCTCTTATCTAGGGGAAACTAAATCTATAACTAGAAAAGTTACTGTTGTTGATGATCTTTTACCGATGGTAACCTTAAACCCTGGACAAGATACTATTTATGTGGGTGATGAGTGGGTTGATGCTGGCGTTTACAGCACAGAATTTATGAATGTCTATAGAACAGGTAATGTTGATATTAACACTCCAGGTGAATATTTGATTACGTATAGAATCACAGGCCGTGGTGGTGCAGAAGTATTTTTATATCGTTATGTCAATGTTATTGAAAGGTAGAGCTTAGCTTTACCTTTTTTAATGCAAATTCAACGAACAATGTGTAAATTTTGTTATAATATATATAGTTTATAAATAAAAGGGGAATGATTATGGACTATAAAAAGACATATGAACAGTTTTTAACTTACTTAAAAAAAGAAGATAAGAAACAAAGTGTACTTTATGCTTTGTCTCTATTAGATCAAGAAAAATTAACCATTGAAGAACTCTATGAACAACTTTTAGCGCCATCGCTCATTTTTTTTGAATGCGATGTAGATGATGAAGATGTTTGTATATGGAAAGAGCATACCAGAACATCAATCATAAGAACTATTATAGAGGCAAGCTACCCATATATCATCAAAAGAAAAGATCAAATCAAATCACTACAAAAAAGAGTTGTTGTACTTACACCTTCATTTGAGTATCATGAAATTGGAGCAATCATGGTGAGTCATTTGATGTCACTTGAAGGCTTTGATGCGTCTTATATTGGTGCAAACACACCAAAACAAGACATCATTTCAGCACTTAGAGCTTATCATCCAGATTATATTGCTTTAAGTGTTACAAATCCTTATAATATTGTTGTTACACAACAAATTTGTGATGAAATCAAAAGATTCTTTCCTGAAATAAAGATTATATTAGGTGGACAAGCCTTTCAAGATCAAGCAGCTATGGAAAAAATCAAGTATGATTATTTATTAGCTGATTTTAAAGCCATTAAGACGTTTGCAGATGGGGTGAGAAAATGAAGTTAGCATTTAGTATTGCTTGGCGTTTTTTAATGTCTGCGAAAAAACAAACGATTGTTATCGTTTTAGGGATAGCAGTTGGGGTCTCTGTACAAGTTTTCATTGGTTCATTAATCTCAGGATTACAAGTTGATTTAATTGATACAGCTGTGGGTTCTACCACCCAAATTACGGTTTCTTCAGATGTTGATAGAACCATTGATTTAAATCCAGGAGAAATTTCACTGCCTGTGATCACTGATCAAAATGTAGCATCAGATATTAATCAAATATCAAATGATTTAGTATATGTCACAGAAACACTTGATGTGATTGGATTTATTGAAAAAGATGGCATCGAAAAACAAGTTGTTTTTAGAGGTTTTGATTTAGAACAAGCCGAAGGTATATATAAATTAGAATCAGATGAAAAACTTGTTTACGGTAGAATGCCAGAAGCAGCAGATGAACTCATTTTGGGCATTGACTTTTATAACGAATATGAAGAAAACAACATTAACTTATTTGATGAAAATAATCCAATTACAGTTGATGTTAGAAGACAGGGTAGTAACGACCTTGTAAGTTTTAAAGTTGTAGGATTCTTTGATTTAGGTGTTAAAGCTTTAAATAACGCTTGGGGTATTGGTTCAATTGAAGCAGCACGCTCAATTTATGGTATTGATGCTTATTATATCTCATCTATTGAAATGCAAGTCTCAGATCCGTTTTTAGCTCAAGAACTTGCAGCACAAATTAAAAATGAACTTGGAGATAGCTATGAAATTACTAACTGGATGGATGAACAGGCTTCATTATTATCCGGACTTCAAGGACAATCAATCTCATCTTTAATGATTCAAGTGTTTGTCATTGTTGCAGTTGTTTTAGGAATCTCATCAACACTTGCAATCACAGTTTTACAAAAATCAAAACAAATTGGTATTTTAAAAGCCATGGGATTAACGGATAAAGATGCATCATTCGTATTCTTATCTGAAGGTGCAATTTTAGGTGTCTTTGGTGCAATTGTTGGTATTATCCTAGGTGTTGGTTTATCTGTGATGTTTGTTACATTTGCAATCGATCAAACCACAGGAGAACCTGTAGTACCTTTAAATATTGATCCAGGATTCATCGTGTTATCAGCATTCATTGCTTTATTTGCATCAATCTTATCCGCATTACTTCCTGCACGTAGATCTTCAAAAATGACAGTCATCGAGGTGATCAGAAATGCCTAATATTGTAGAGTTAAAAAATATTAATAAAATATATGGTGAGAACACACCAAATCCAACCCAAGTTTTGTTTGATTTAAGTTTATCATTTGAAACTTCAACCTTTAATTCAATCATTGGTCAATCAGGTAGTGGTAAATCAACTCTACTTAATATCTTAGGAACACTTGATAAAGCAACATCTGGCGATGTTTATATCAATGGCATTAATACTCAAAAAATGAAAAAAGATGAAATTTCTAAATTGAGAAATGAATCTATTGGTTTTATCTTCCAGTTCCATTATCTACTGCCTGAATTCACTGCATTAGAAAATGTGTTATTACCTTTTAAGATATCTAAAAAACCAATCACACAAGAGATTATGGATCGTGCAAATGAACTTCTTGATATCGTCGGATTAACTGATAGAAAAAACAATTTAGCAATTAATTTATCAGGCGGACAACAACAAAGAGTTGCAATTGCAAGATCTTTAATTAATAATCCAAAAATTATTTTAGCTGATGAACCAACAGGAAACTTGGATAGTGATACAACAGATCAAGTCTATGATTTACTTAGAAAAATCAATCAGACCTATCAAACAACTTTTATCGTGATTACACATGATCGACATATTGCTGAAAAAGCAGATAGAATCATAGAAATCAAAGATGGAAGAATACATTTAGATATTCATAAAAATACAACAAAAAAAGACTAAGCGTTTTGCTTAGTCTTTTCACTTTTTATTTAAATATCTTAATTTGGAACAACAATATTTGGATTTAGATCATTTAGCGGAAATTTCACATATTCTACTTCAGTCACATTTTGACCAGCACTTAAATATGTATATTCAACTCTTAAATATAAAATAGGGTCTTCAACTTTTACTAAAGGTAGTGGAGTAATTGGAAGATCATAATTAAAGTCTATAGAAAATGAAATAAAACTTGTTGAGATATATCGATCAATACCAACAGATCTATAACCTTTCCAATCGGTCTTTAAAACAGGTGTGATTTTAACATTTTCTAAATCGAAATTCTCATTAGCAGTATACTTGATGTTAAATCGGTAATATCCACCTATTAAGGCACCTTCAGCATCTTCAACAGGCTTTTTAAGTGCATCCCATTCAATATCCAATGTAATACCTTTGAGTTCATCTGGTGACACAAAAGTTCTGATTCTTTCTGACTCTTCTGTAACTCCTTGATCGAAATATAATGATCTATTAGATGTGTAACTGCCAACATAAGCAGTAACTACAAGTGAGATTGGCAAAATCACTAAGAATAACCAAATCCCAATTTTAACTCTATTTTTATCAATCCATTTTAATATTTTTTTCATTCTTGTCTGATTTTTATTGTTCATGTCATATAACCCCTTTTTGTGTGTACATTTTCTATTATACACAAAAAAACCAAAATTAAAAGGTACTCGAAAATCTTCATGGTTAATACATTGACTTAAGTGCTTAAAATAAGTTATAATAAGATAGTATTGTGTGTCTAACAATTAGTCATATAATTGTTTAAATATGTATTAATCAAATAAAAAAATAAATGGAGGTGTTAGAGTGTTATTACCTATAGCATTCACAGTAACAGAAACAGTCATCTCCATTTTGCTAGCCATCATTGTAGGCATAGTAGTTGGATATCTTATTCGTGTTTGGCATCACGAAAAAAGTATTAGACAAACTAGAGCTACGGCTGAAAAAATTGTTGAAGATGGAAAAAAAGAAGCTGAAAAAGCTAAAAGAGAAAGTGTTTTAGAAGCGAAACAAGAAATATTTGCGTTAAGAAAAGACTTCGAAAATGACATGCGCGAGCGTCGTCAAGTTGTTGTAAATTTAGATAATAAAGTTACACAACGTGAAGAAAACCTGAATAATCGTGCAATTCATTTAGACCGAAGAGAACAATCTTTAGCTGCACGCGAAGAAAAACTTGATGAAAGAAAAGAACAACTTGAACAATTAAATAGCAAAGTGGAAGAGACATTAAAAGAACAAGAAGAAAAACTCATGGAAATCTCTGGTTTAAATACAGAACAAGCAAGAGAGATTATCATGGAAAGAGTAAGACTAAATATCTCTGATGAAATTGCAACATACATCAAAGATGAAGAAGAAAAAGCGAAAAATGAAGTCCACAATCGTTCTAAACAATTGTTAGCATTAGCGATGCAAAAATATGCTAGTGAAACAACAACAGAACGTACTGTATCTGTTGTCGATCTACCTAATGATGAAATGAAAGGTAGAATTATTGGTCGTGAAGGCCGTAATATTCGTACAATAGAAGCATTAACAGGTGTAGATTTAATTATCGATGATACACCAGAAGCAGTCGTTTTAAGTGGATTTGATCCAGTCCGTAGAGAAATTGCCAAACGTGCACTTAGCACGCTAGTATCTGATGGACGTATACATCCAGGAAGAATCGAAGAAGTTGTCGAAAAAGCGAGAGTTGAAGTCGACATGTTCATTCGTGAAGCTGGAGAAGATGCAGTGTTTACAGTAGGTGTAGGAAAAATACACCCAGATTTAATTAAGTTATTAGGGCGTTTAAGCTTTAGAACAAGCTACGGCCAAAACGTATTAAAACATTCAATTGAAACAGCATTTTTAGCAGGTAAATTAGCTGCTGAAATTGGTGAAGATGAAAATTTAGCAAGACGTGCTGGATTACTTCATGATATTGGTAAAGCAGTAGACCATGAAGTTGAAGGTGGACACGTTGAAATCGGTGTAAAACTTGTAAGTAGATATAAAGAACCAAAAGAAGTTATTGACGCAATCGCTTCTCACCACGGTGATAAAGAAGCTGAAAGTATCATTGCTGTATTGGTTGCTGCTGCAGATGCACTAAGTGCTGCTAGACCAGGTGCTAGAAGCGAATCGATGGAAAACTATATTAAACGTCTGGAACAATTAGAAGCCATTTCAAATGAAATTCCAGGTGTTGAAAAGTCTTATGCTATTCAAGCAGGACGAGAAGTAAGAGTTTTAGTTAAGGCTGAAGAAGTCGATGATTTATCTACATTCAAAGTTGCTCGTGAAATTAAAGAGCAAATTGAAGAAAAGATGACATATCCTGGAACAATCAAAGTGACAGTGATTAGAGAAACTAGAGCTACTGATGTTGCGAAATAAGAGGCTTTATGCCTCTTTTTCTTAGCTAAGGAAGGTAACGTATGAAGATTTTATTTATTGGTGATTTATATGGAGATCCTGGGATTGATATGATTGAAACATATCTTCCAGAATTAAAACTAACACATAAACCTAATTTAGTCATTGTGAATGCTGAAAATGCTGCACATGGACGAGGGATCACAAAAACGATATATAAAAAACTGATGTCTTTAGGTGTGTCAATCATAACAATGGGAAACTGGACATGGGGAAATAAAGAGTTATTTGAGTTTATTGATGAGTCTAATATCATCAGACCCTTTAATTATAGAGAAGCCCCAGGTTTAGGCTATAAAATCGTTAATTATAACAACCAACGTATTTGTATCATCAATGCGTTAGGCAGAACCTTTATGAACGCCAATTTAGATGATCCTTTTACAGGTATAAAAGCAATCATTGAAAAAGAAAAACCAGATGTATCATTTGTAGATTTCCATGCTGAAGCTACATCCGAAAAAGTTGCTTTAGGACATTATTTAGATGGATTAGTAGATGTTGTTGTTGGAACGCACACGCATGTTCCAACAGCAGATAACAGAAAACTCCCTAAAGGTACTTTATATATTACAGATGTAGGGATGACAGGTCCACTAGATGGGATTATTGGTGTTGATCAAACGATTGTCATCAACAGATTCTTAAATGGTTTTTCAACTCCAAATAGAGTTGCTGATGGTCCAAAACAGTTAAATGGTGTCTTAATTGATCTTCAAAAAAAGACTATAGATAGAATTCATATTGAAAGCGAAACAGTATAAATTATACTGTTTTTTCATGTATAATAGAAACAGGTGATGAAATGAGCAAAAAAATAGACGTAGAGAAATACTTTACACCTGATTTGACTCAGGCAAGAAAAAGAACGAAAAAAACAATTGAAGAAGTACAATTTGATTTACATGACACATATAAATCAATAGGTCACAACAAGACCTATTTAATTCATACATATGGATGCCAAGGTAACGAAGCTGATAGTGAAACGATGGCTGGTATCTTAGAACTCATGGGATTTAAGAAAACATCTGATGAAGTTGATGCGGATGTTATTTTAATTAACACATGTGCGATTAGAGAAAACGCAGAAAATCGTATATGGGGAGAACTTGGAAGACTTAAGGCATACAAAAGACAAAATCCTAATCTCATTTTAGGGCTTGCTGGATGTATGGCTCAAGAAGAAAATGTCGTTGAACGTGTCTTAAAAAAATATCAACATGTTGATATTGTTTTTGGTACACATAACATCCATAAACTACCAGATTATATTCAAACTGCAATGTTTGCGAAAGAACGTGTGATTGAAGTTTATTCTAAAGAAGGAGAAATCGTTGAAAACCTTCCTAAAACTAGAAATCACAAATATAAAGCTTGGGTAAACATTATGTTTGGTTGTGATGAGTTTTGTACATACTGTATTGTACCTTACACAAGAGGTAAAGAAAGATCAAGATCCAAAGATGAGATTATTGAAGAAGTTAAAGAACTTGTTAAACAAGGTTACCAAGAAGTCACTTTACTTGGACAAAACGTGAATGCTTATGGAAAAGATAAAAAAGAAGATGACTACACATTTGGTGATTTACTCAGAGATTTAAATGAAACAGGTATTAGTAGAATTAGGTTTACGACATCTCATCCACATGATTTAGATAGAAAAACAATGGAAGCTATGAGAGATTGTGAGCATGTCATGCCATTTTTCCATCTACCTGTGCAATCAGGTTCAAATCGTGTTTTAAAGAAAATGAATCGACATTACACAAAAGAATCATATTTAGAAAAACTAAATGAACTTAAAGAAACAGTACCTGGTATCTCAGTTACAACTGATATTATTGTTGGATTCCCAGGCGAGACAGAAGAAGATTTCTTAGAAACATTAGATTTAGTAGAAAAAGCAGATTTCGAAGGAGCATTTACTTTTGTATTCTCAAAAAGAGAAGGTACACCAGCTGCTAAGTTTGAAGATGATACACCTGAAGAAGATAAAAAACAAAGACTATATCGATTAAATGAAAAAATAAATGATGGTTATTTAAGAGGATCTCAAAGATTTTTAGGTGAAACAGTTAAAGTTTTAGTTGATGGTGTTTCTAAACATGATGATGAAGTCCTTGCAGGATACTCGGAACATCAAAAATTGGTTAACTTTAAAGGTGATCAATCTTTAATTGGAAAAATAGTAAATGTAAAAATCACAGTTGCGAAAACTTGGTTTTTAATGGGTGAGCTCGTTGACTGAAAAACAAAAGCTCATCGAAATGATAAAAAATAATGAGCAAATTCAAAGATATAAAGCTATTGAAAAAGTGATTAATGATAATCAAGATTTAAAAAATAAAATCAACCAATTGAAGACCGTTCAAAAGCAATTAGTCAACGCAAAAGAGATCCAAAAAGAAAAAGCAATCATTCATTTTCAAGAAATCTATGACAGCCTTTTAGAAGAGATTGAGAGTTATCCGCTCATGTCGGATTATCTCGCTTTACAAGGCGATATCAACGAAATGATACAAGCAATCGCTGAAATCCTAGAAGATGGGATAAATAACGAATTAAGTGGCAAATGACCTTAAATCCCAGATTTAGGGTCATTTTAGTATATAAAACTTGATAAATCAATAAAAAAATTGTATGATTAAATAAAGAGTTCATATGGAGGTAATGTATGCCAAGATTGACAAGAGATAGTAATATTAAGGTTGGAAATAAGGAGTATAAAGTCGAAGATCTATTAAAGACAATCATTTATTTACCGGACACTGATATCAAGAATTATTTCATAGAACTTGGGCTAACGATACCTAGAGAATTACGCATGTATGTCTTAAAAGAAAATTTAAGAGAAAAAGTCGTTGAAACAAGAAAATCAAGATTGACAATGGCTGATGAAATTAACTATAGACTTTCATGGTTTACTGAGTTTTCTGAAACTCAACTAGAAAATCTACTAGTCTTTTTTGACGATGAGCGCATATTTAGAAACTATTTAGAAGATTTTTGGACAGATTTATTAGGTTATATGGTTGAAAAACATGTGCCTGCAGATGATATGAAAAAACTATACGATTTAAGTGTTCAACGAGTCAAAAAACATGGACTTGTACTTCCTGACTTAAAGACTTATAATCGTGGATTAAAAGATATTTTCTATGACAGTTTTGGACGTATAGATGGATTGGCTCCTCAAAAGTTAAGACCTGTACTTTATAAGAGTTCTACACTTGGAGAAATTCGCGATTTAGGGACAAAATACGGTGTTAACGTACCAAGAAGACTTAAGAAAAACGAACTTGCTGAAATTATTATTAATGAACTTAAAGATGAAGGCAAATATACAGAAGAATTAGAAAAGAAAATCAAAGGTATGTCAGTGATTGTCATGCAACGTTATGCAGTCGATCATGACATTAAAGCATCTACCGAACTTAAAAAAGAAGAGATTATTGAATACGTATTAAAACATGCTGAAGAAACTAAAGAAACATATTTTGTTCCTCAATCACTTGAAGAATATGATAAAGAAGTTCATGACGTTTCTGAAGATGTTGTAAAAGAAGAACCTAAAAAAGAAGAGCCTAAAAAAGAAGCAGTTAAAGAAGAACCAAAAGAAACAGTTGTAGAAACTGTTGATGAAGAAAAACAAGAAGAACCAGAAACACCTGAAGAACCTGTAGAAGAAAAACAAGAAGAACCAGAGGACATCGTTGTGGAAGAACCAATCATAGAACAAGACATCGAAAAAGTTGAAACTAAGATCGAAGTGGAAGAAAAACAAGAAGTTAAATATGTTGCTCAATCACTTAACTTAGATGAACTTGTTAAAGAAATAAAACTACTTAGAGAAGCTATCGAAAAAAGACAAATCGAAAAGCCTGTTGAAAAAGTAGAAGAAAAACCAATTGTTGTACAACCTGAAACTGTTGTTCAAGACGAACTTGAACCTGAAGCTTTAGAAGATGCACAAACCATGGAAATTACTCAACAAGAAGCAATTATATTAAATTCTGCAGAGTTTTATGGAGATAAAAAACTGTATAAGAAACTTCAGAAAAAAGACGAAGCTCACGATCGAGAAGAGTTTATTGAAAAGCAAAAAGAAAATTCAACCATTGGTATGGATGAAAAAGAAGATCAACTACCAGCAGAAGCAAGATTCTTTGGCAAATTATTTAAGAAACTATTTAAAATTCTATTTAAGATTGTTATTATTGTCGTACCAATCGCAATCGTTCTATTGTTAATTTTCACAGCACTTAGAATTTATGTACCTTCACTAACTTTCCTTGAAGGTCTTGAAAATACATTGAACAATGCAATTAGAATTGGTAGTAGAGGTCTCATCGAATTTATAAGACATTTATTTAGTCTACTAGGTTTATAAAAAATTATAAGTAGGGGGCACCTTATGGAAAAACAACAATTCACCCCAATGATGCAACAATATCTTGATATTAAAGAAGACTACGCCGATGCGATAGTCTTTTTTAGATTAGGTGATTTCTATGAAATGTTCTTTGATGATGCGATTTTAGCATCAAAAGTTTTAGAAATTGCATTAACTTCAAGAGATGCAGGGGAAAAAGTACCCATGTGTGGGGTTCCTTTTCATTCAGTCAAACCATACATTCAAAAACTGATTGAAAAAGGATTTAAAATTGCAATAGCAGAACAAGTAACTGAACCAGGTAAAGGACTTGTACAAAGAGAAGTTGTACGTGTTATTACGCCTGGAACTGTGTTTGAAGATGGTATTTTAGATCAAAACACCAATAATTTTATCGCAAGTGTTCTTTTAACTGAAAAAGGATATGCTCTTAATTATATCGACATATCAACAGGAGAAGCATTTATAACAGATACACTAGATAAAAAAGAGGCATTAGATTTAATTCTTTCTCTAGATATCAAAGAAGTCGTCATTTCTAAACACTTTGATACGTTTTTTACTCAACAACTTAAGGATCATGATTTGTTGATTTCATTTGCTGATGATTATACACTCCATGATTATTCTTATATAAGACATCTAGATAGAGAGCAAAGAAGAGCTGCATCACATTTATTAAATTATTTGAGTAAAACTCAGATGCAAACCTTAAATCATTTGATGCCATTTACATACGTTCAAAAAGTTGGACATATGCATGTAGATTATCGCGTGAAAAAGCATTTAGAAATACTAGAATCATTAACTAATAACCATAAAACTACGCTAGAATACTGGTTGAACCACTGCCAAACCGCTATGGGATCAAGGCTACTAAAATCTTATTTAAATCATCCTTTAAATGATATAGACGCATTAAATGATAGATATGATTTTATTGAAGCATTCATGCCTTATCAACCAAGAGAAGATTTAATTGAACATCTGAAATACATATATGATATCAATCGAATTGTCGGAAGAATCTCATTTCAAACCGTGAATGCAAGAGATTTATATCAGCTTAAAGAAACACTTAAGCATATTCCAACAGTCAAAGATATATTAACGTCATATGATCATCCAAAAATTAAAGCTTTACTGAATCAAATGAAAGATCAACAAGAACTTTATCTTTACTTAGATCAAGCTATAGATGAAGAACCACCATTAACGCTCAAAGAAGGTGGCATGATCAAAGAAGGATTTAGTAAAGATTTAGATGATCTAAGAAACATCAATCTCAAAGGTCAGTCATGGTTAAACGACTTTGAAATCAGTGAAAAAGAACGTACAGGTATCAAGAACTTAAAAGTTGGTTATAATCGTGTATTTGGATATTATATTGAAATTTCTAAAGGAAATACCCAATATGTAAAAGATGAGTTTGGATATGAAAGAAAACAAACTTTGACCAATAGTGAAAGATATATCTCACCAGTACTCAAAGAAAAAGAAGATCAAATTCTTCATGCAAAAGAAAAATCAATTCAGTTAGAATATGAATTATTTAAAGGAATAAGAGAAAAAGTTGAAACTTACACACACGATTTACAAGAATTATCAAGACAAATTGCACAAGTTGATGTTTATTTAAATCTAGCCATCATTAGTGAGAAAAATCAATATATTAGACCAGTCATTAAAACCGATCGAAAAGTTAATGTTATTCAAGGTAGACATCCTGTTGTAGAAAAATTCACAACATTCATTAAAAATGATGTCATCATGGATGAAGGTGAAATCTTCTTAATTACTGGACCTAATATGAGCGGTAAATCGACATATATGCGTATGTTTGCGATGATGATTTATATGGCTCAAATCGGATGTTATGTCCCAGCTGATCTAGCCGAACTTCCTCTTTATGATGCACTTTATACAAGAATAGGCTCATCAGATGATCTATCTGGTGGTAAATCGACTTTCATGGTTGAGATGGTTGAGTCTAACGAAGCTTTGACATATGCAACAAAACATTCATTAATCTTATTTGATGAGATTGGTCGAGGAACAGCAACTTATGATGGTATGGCTTTAGCGCAAGGTATGATTGAATATATTCATGAGAAAATTGGATGTCAAACGCTATTTTCTACACATTATCACGAGTTAACAGTTTTAGAGCAAAGTCTATCTAGATTAACCAATTTATGTGTACGTGCTAAAGAAGAAAACAATACGATGGTTTTTTTACATCATGTTGAAAAAGGAACAACAGATAAATCTTATGGTATCCAAGTTGCATCATTAGCGCACCTACCAAAATCTTTAATTACTAGAAGTAAACAAATCTTAAACAAACTCGAAGATAAAGAAAATAAAGTTGCACTTGATTTATTTAATTATGAAGACTATGAGTCTTCCTTAGAACAAGTTATTGATGTCAAAGAAGTCGAAGTACTCGATGAAATTAAATCAATTAATATCGATGAAATGACTCCAATTGACGCACTATTATTACTTAAACATTTACAATCATTGATGAATAAGAAGTAGGTATATATGGCATTAATCAAAAAAATGGATGCAAGATTAGCCAATATGATTGCTGCAGGTGAAGTTGTTGATAGACCGAGTTCTATCGTCAAAGAACTTGTGGAAAATGCAATTGATGCTAAAGCAACATCCATAACCATTGAAATTGAAAATGTTGGCATGAATAAGATTACCGTCACCGATAATGGATCGGGGATGGACTTTTTGGATGCTCATTTAGCATTTGAAAGACACGCGACATCAAAAATTAAAAATGAGTATGATCTAAGCCACATTTACACATTAGGATTTAGAGGTGAGGCGCTTGCTGCAATTCAAGCAGTTTCAAAAGTATCTTTAAAAACAAAGATGGAAGGCCATGAAGGCATTGAAGTCATCTATCATGGTGGACACTTTGTTGAAGATAAGAAAGCTACATTGAATCCTGGTACTGTGATTACAGTGAGTGACTTATTTTATAATACACCAGCAAGATTTAAATATATCAAATCCGAACAAGCAGAAAAATATGCGATTATTGATATATTTGATCGACTAGCACTTGCAAATCCAGATGTTAGATTTAAACTGATCATGGACGATAAACTTATAAAAGAAACTTATGGAAATCATGATTTTCATCAACTCATTGATCAAATCTATGGATCAAAGATGACAAAAGATATGATTATTTTCGAAAAGATATTTCAAAATATTGAGATTACTGGTTATCTAATCAGCCCAAAAATTACTCGATCAAGAAAAAAAGATATTTCAATTTTTGTAAATCAAAGATATATCAAAAATTATAAACTTATCCAATCAGTCATCGATGGTTATCATGGCTTTTTGATGACGCAAAAATATCCGATTGCTCTGATTCATCTCCATATGGATCCACAATTATTAGATGTCAATGTTCATCCACAAAAATATGAAGTTAAGTTTGTCAATGAATTATTGTTGGCTTATCAAATAGAGCAGTTTATTAAAGATGCGCTTGAACAAAAAACGCATCAAATACCTGAAAGATACCAAGAAATCAAAAAACCGGTTCAAGAAGCGTATGAAGTTCAACAATTAGATTTTGAGATACATGAAGAAAATCATCAAGATGAAATTCAAACAGATGAGATAGTTAAACCTAAAATTCCTGAGTTTGATTATATTGGAATTTTTTCAGGCACCTATTTACTCTTTCAAAATCAAGATGGATTATTTTTAGTTGATCAACATGCTGCTCAAGAACGTATTCGTTATGAACATTATTTTGAAAAACTGGGAAATCCAAGTAAAAGTCAAAGACAGTTACTTATTCCTTATGATCTTGATTTAACGCATCAAGATTTAGACATAATCAATCAATATCAATCATTATTTAAAACGTATCAGTTTGAGTTTAAAAATCATCAGTTAGTAGGACTTCCAACTTGGCTTAGAGAAAAGGAAATTGATTTAGCTATTGAAGAGATGATTTCTCAATTAGAAGAACATGGCACAATTGATTTGAAACTATTAAGAGATCATTTAGCAAAAGATATCTCGTGCAAAGGTTCAATTAAAGCAAATCAACACATCTCCAAACAAGAAGTCGAACGTTTGATGACTGATTTAAGAATGTGCAAAAATCCATACACATGTCCACACGGAAGACCAACAGTTATCAAATTATCTCATTATGATGTCGAACGTATGTTTAAGCGGGTGTTATGATGAAAAAGGTAATTGTCATTGTAGGACCAACAGCCTCAGGAAAAACAAAGTTATCTGTTGAACTGGCAAAAAAAATAGACGCAGAAATTATCAATGGTGATTCTGTGCAAATCTATCAAAGACTAGATATCGGTTCAGCTAAGATTAAGGATGAAGAAAAACAAGGTGTAAGACATCATCTTTTTGATGTTTGTGATCCTAAAGAAACATATACTGCTTATCAATTTCAAAAAGATGTAAGAAGACTCATCGATAAAATCGAAACGCCAATGATTGTAGGAGGTACAGGTTTATATATTAAATCTGCGCTATATGATTATGAGTTTGAAGATGAAGGTGAAAAGATTGATGTTGAGAAGATTTATCAAGATGTATCTAATGAAGAATTATATGAAAAACTACTTGTTTTAGATCCGAACATCAACATTGATATGCATAATAGAAGACGTTTATTAAGAGCTTTAGCACTAGCACATCAAGGCATATTAAGATCACAGAAACAAAACAAAGATCAACCTTTATATGATTTATGTATCATTTACTTAGATTTAGATCGTAAAGTATTAGAAGAAAGGCTTCACATAAGATTAGATAAGCAACTAGAAGAAGGATTTATTGATGAAGTAAAAGCATTAAGAAAAGATGGCATAAAAATAAATGCAATCGGTTATAGAGAAATTGATCAATACTTAGATGATATCTTAACATATGAAGAAATGAAAAAAGAGATCATCAAAAAAAGTAAAGCTTTAGCAAAAAAACAAAAGACATGGTTTAAAAATCAAATGCATGCACATATGCTTGATGCTTTATCAGATGATTTGATAGAAAAAGCAACAAACATAGTATTAACGTTTTTAAAAGAATAGAGGGATTATATGAACATATACATCATTGGTATGCCAGGTTCTGGTAAGACCACAATAGCAAGACATTTAGCAAAAGCACTGAATTATACATATATTGATTTAGACGGTATGATTGAAAAAGACGCACTCATGTTTATCGAAGAGATCTTTGAGAAATATGGTGAATCTAAATTTAGACAACTAGAAACTGATGCCATCAAATCAATTGAATGTGATCAAGCGGTAATCTCTTGTGGTGGTGGTATTGTTACAAAAAAAGAAAATAAAGCTTTTATGAATGGCTTAAAAATATATTTAGATACAGATTTAGAAGTCATTAAAGAAAGACTAAAAAACGATTATCAAAGACCACTTCTTCAAAAGACGACACTAGAACAACTTTTTGATGAAAGATTTTTAAAATATCAAGATTTCGCAGATGTCATCATCAATAATAATGTTGATGTTGATCAAACCGTAAAAGTAATATTAAATTATTTAGATAAAAAAGAGGTAATCTCATGAATATTTTAGTAATCCATGGACCTAATTTAAACATGTTAGGAAAGAGAAATGAAAAACATTATGGTACATTTACTTTAGATGAGCTTTATCAAGAGATTGCAGACTATTTTGAAGACATTGAATTCTCATTTTTTCAAACAAGCTATGAAGGCGAAATCATTGATGTCATCCATCAAGCTGAAGCAGATGGCTATGATGCACTTATCATTAATCCTGGTGCATATACACATACATCGATTGCGATTAGAGATGCGCTAGAATGTATAAACTTAATTAAAGTAGAAGTGCATTTATCTGACATTGAACAAAGAGAAGACTTTAGAAAAATCGATTATATTAAAGATGTTTGTCATGCAAGATTTATGGGCAAGAAAATTGATAGTTATATCGAAGCCATCAAATTTATCGAAAGTGCATATCAAGAAGAGCAGATGCACGATATTGATGTGTGAATAAAGTAATTATTTATATTTATAATGTTCCGAATGACTTGTATTATACATTTATTCGTGTATAATGGAGTTAGACATTAAGTTGTTAGATTTAAAAAAGGAGTATCGTAAATGAAAGGCACTGTAAAATGGTTCGATTCTGACAAAGGATATGGATTTATCTCATCAGAAGACAACAAAGACATTTTTGTACACTTTTCAGCAATTCAAACTGAAGGTTACAAATCACTAGCTGAAGGCGACCAAGTCGAATTTGAAGTTAAAGACGGCGATCGTGGCCCACAAGCTGCTAACGTAGTTAAATTATAATTTTAAAATTTATCTAGGTAGTAAAAGGGAACTCATTTGAGTTCCCTCTTCTTATTTATGGGACTGAAAACGTTTTACAAAACATTACGGGTTGACATCTTTTTCATCTATGTTACAATAGTTGCATACAATTTAAGAGCATTTAGAGGTAGCGATGTAGAAGAGTAATTTGTGGAGTCGGCAGACTATGAAGCAAATGAAAGGCAGCCATCGCCGAATGAATATCTTAGGCATAAGATGTTTGTGGGGTTATAAGAAATACTTATGACACTCCTACTATAAGTAGAGGCGCTAATAAAATATTTTATTTTATATTGAAGTGTCCTCTTGGGTGCTTTTTTTTGTAAAAAAACAAAGAAAAGAGGAAAAGAGAATGAAAAGAATTTTTGCATTCGTATTAATTTTGGCTGCTACATTTAGTTTAGTAGCATGTGGGACATCAAGTGAATTTGATGTAGAGGAAGAAACACAAATTGTTGTAGGTTTAGAGGCTGCTTATGCGCCATTTAACTGGGCGACGCCTGATACTAACGATTTTACTGTTGAAATCGATGGTCAACCAGGTATGTATGCTGATGGATTTGATGTTGTTATGGCACAGGAGATTGCTAATGAACTTGGTTTAGAATTAGTCATTAGAGCAATCGAATGGGATGGACTTATTCCAGCGCTTTTAGCAGGAGAAATTGATTTAATTATCGCTGGTATGTCTCCAACTCCAGAAAGAGCAGAAACAGTTGCGTTTACTGAAGAATATTACAGAAGTGAACAAGTCATGGTCGTTAATGCTGAAGGAGATTATGCTGATGCTACATCATTAGATGACTTTAATGGTGCTAGAGTTGTTGCTCAACTAGGTACTTTACAAGATGACTTAATTGATCAAATTACAGGTGTTAATCATTTAGAAGCATTAAATGATTATCCGACTTTAACGACAGCGCTTATGAATGGTGCAGCTGATGCATTTGTAGCAGAACTTCCTGTTGCTCAAGGTGTTGTCCAATCAAATCCAGAACAATTTAGTATTGTTGAGTTTGCTGATGGACAAGGCTTTGAAGTCAGTGATGAAGATGTTGTTGTGTCGATTGCTTTAAGACAAGAGGATGTAACATTATTAGATTTGATTAACGATATTTTAGCAACTATTTCTAATGATACAAGAAATGCTTATATGGAAGCAGCATTAGGTAGACAACCACAATCATGATTTACCAAACACTTCCTGCTAGAGATGCGTTCTTTGAAACTGTATGGTATTTAGTAGATACATATGGATCGTTTTTCATAAGAGGCATCATTATTACACTATTATTATCGGTAGTAGGAACCGTAGGGGGATTTATATTATCCCTCTTTTTGACGGTTATAAGAACTGCTGAAATTGATCAAAAAAGAGATAACTTAGTAAAAAAAATTTTTGTTAAAATTGGTCATTATATGACGAATTTTTATGTAACAATTTTTAGAGGTACACCAATGATTGTACAAGCGATGATTTTTTACTATGGAGTATCAAGATTGCAACTCGCTTGGTGGACACCACTTGTTGCTGGGTTAACTGTTGTTACTTTAAATACAACTGCCTATATCGCAGAAGTGATCAGAAGTGGCATTAACGGTATTGATAAAGGTCAAATGGAAGCTGCGAGATCTTTAGGCTTTTCAAGAAGAAAAGGGATGTTTTTAATCGTCATGCCACAAGCGATTAAAAATTCTTTACCAGCCATTGGAAATGAGTTTATTGTAAACTTAAAAGATACTGCAGTATTATCAGTGATTGGTGTATCGGAACTCTTTAGAGCTACTCAACTTGCTACAGCTCCAAACTATAGAACTACAGAAGGGTTCTTTATTGCAGCAATCATGTATTTATTACTGACTTATGTGACAAGTAAAATAGTCAATCACTTAGAAAAAAGAAAACCCAATCAAAAGAAGGTGACTCAACATGTCTAATGTTATTTTAGAAATTAAAAACATACATAAGAAATTTGATGATCAACTTGTCTTAAATGGGATTAATTTAGAGATTCATGAACAAGAAGTGGTGAGTATCATTGGATCATCTGGATCAGGAAAAACAACATTGCTTAGATGCTTGAACTTATTAAATGAACCAGATGATGGTCATATCTATTTTTTAGGTGATGATTTAATGGATCAAAAAACTGATATTGATCACTTAAGAATGCATATGGGTATGGTCTTCCAATCTTTTAATCTGTTTCAAAATAAAACTGTTTTAGAAAACTGTACGCTTGCACCGATAAAACTGTTAAAAATGGAAAAACAAGATGCAGAAAATCTTGCAATGAGCCTATTAGAAAAAGTAGGGATGAGAGATTTTGCACATCAAGCTGTTACATTATTATCGGGTGGTCAAAAACAAAGGGTTGCTATTGCTAGAGCACTAGCTATGAATCCTAAGATTATGCTTTTTGATGAGCCAACAAGTGCACTTGACCCTGAGATGGTTGGTGAGGTTTTACAGGTCATTAAAAAACTTGCATTAGAAGGTATGACTATGGTCATTGTTACCCATGAAATGGGGTTTGCAAAAGAAGTATCAGATCGAGTTGTATTTATGGACCAAGGTATTATTCTTGAAATGGGAACACCTAATCAAATATTTGAAACGCCAAAAGAAGAAAGAACACAAGCTTTTTTAAAGAGATTTGTGAAAAATTGAAACACTTTGTGAAAAAGTGTTTTTCTTTTATACGTTGTTGTCTATGTGAGCGCTTTTATGATATAATGAGTTCAAAGATGGGAGCGTTGATATTATGGAGAAAGATCTATTAGAAGTAGAGCGTAAGCATCTAAGTAATGTCTTAAAAGAATGCGATGAGAAACAAGTGAATGACATGGAAGAAAAATTCGCATTGACATATACTTATGATGCGGTTGGTATGGGAGAAAACAGAATCCCTTATGAAGATGTAAAACGTTTAAGCCAAGCTAAAGCTCTACTTGAGTACTGTGAAAGAGAACAGAAAGAAATTTTAAATCATCTCAAAGCTTATCAGTTTGTGAAAAAAGAAGCAAAATCTGGTAAAGCATTCGATGAAGAAAAACTCAAAGATATCCATGAGATTTTAGTGGAAGGTATTTTCCAAGGTGGATGTTATCGTAATGTTAATATAAATATCTTTGGTGCAACTCACCAACCACCAGATCATGTTAAAGTTTATGATCGTATGGCAAAATTCTTTAGAAACTTAGGACAGTTCGAAGGATCACCGTTAGAAATAGCAACTTATGCTCATGCAAGTATTGCGAAAATTCATCCTTTTGTTGATGCAAACGGTAGACTTGCAAAACTGGTATTAAATTATTTCTTAATGAAAAATGACTTTTTACCGATTTCTATACCACTAGAATTACGTGAAACATATATAGAAAAGCTAGAATTATTTAAGACTGAAAAAGATTTAAATCCATTAAAGGATTTCTTCAAAGAACTACTCATCAAACGCTACGAAGAAGTCTTAAAAGAATTAGACATTTGAGTGCTTAATTGCACTCTTTTTTTTCGTGCTTTTTATCATCATATATGATAAAATATAAGAAGGTGATGACATGTCAATAAAAATAGGTGAAACGCAAAAATTAAGAGTGGATCGAAAAACAGACATCGGATATATGCTAACAAGCGATAAAGATGAAGTCTTTCTACATTTCAATGAAAGTTTGCATCAAACATTAAATCCAGGTGATTTAGTTGATGCATTTTTATATTTAGACCATAAAGGAAGAGTGGCTGCAACCTTAAAAACAGCCTATTTGTCAGTTGAACGACCGGCATTTTTAGATGTTAAGGATGTCCATCCCCAATTAGGGGTATTTTTGGACATGGGTATTTCGAAAGATTTACTGTTATCAAAAGATGATTTACCATTTGATAAAGCATTATGGCCAATCGTTGGAGACAAAGTATATGTTAGCCTTTATGTTAAGGGCAAAATGGTAGCTAAAATAGCAAATAAATCAGATATTATACTTAAACCTGAAACGGTTTTAAAACCAAAAGATAAGATTGAATGCTATGTTTATCAAATTGGTAAAATTGGATTAAACTTACTTTCTTTAGAAGGACATCAAATATTTGTTCATGAATCCATGTATCAAGGAAAACATCGTCTTGGTCAAAAAGAAGATGTAACTGTTACCTTTATATCTGAAAAAGGGATTAATGGATCATTAATTGAACAAAAAGAAGTTAAATTATTTGATGATGCGAATCTGATTTTATCTCATCTCGTTAGATATGGAGATTTAGATTTAGATTCAAATAGTTCTCCTGAAGATATTAACCAAGTATTTGACATGAGTAAAAAAGCGTTTAAACGTGCGCTTGGACATTTATATAAAGAACGTAAAATAGATTTTGTAGATGGAAAAACGAAGTTGGTGAAGTAAGATATGAGCGAAAGAAAAGAAAAAGATCCTTTTGCAGAATATGACAAGTTTTGGGATGAACTCAATGAAATAGACGAAATTAAGGATGATGAAGACTATTTCAACGATAAGAGAAAACAAAAACCATTTACTTTTGAGTCATATCATAAAGAAATTAGAAATAAAGGTTATTATACACAAAATCATAACGTTGGCAAATGGTTGTTTAGTTTTATGTTATTCTTTTTCTTTGGTATAGGATTATTTATGTTATTTACCATTTCTGATTTCGGTTTTGGTATGTCATTCTTTTTCCCTATAAGGGTAATCTTCTTTTTTATCTTTTTTATCACGATTGTTTCAATAATAATAAGAAAAGCAAAAAATAAATAGTAAGGTGAAATTATGAGTCAAAATAAATTAGTAGAAAACGTAACATCAAGAGATCAAGACTTCGCTCAATGGTATACAGATTTATGCCTAAAAGCTGAACTCATGGATTATAGTGATGTCAAAGGGTTTATTATATATCGTCCTTATGGATATGCCATTTGGGAAGGTATTCAAAAATATTTGGATCAAAGATTTAAAGAAACTGGGCATGAAAATGTTTATATGCCTTTAGTGATTCCAGAATCTTTATTTGAAAAAGAAAAAGAACATGTTGAGGGGTTTGCTCCTGAAACTGCAATGATTACAACAACTGGTGTTGAAGATTTAGCCGAAAGATTAATTATTAGACCTACTTCTGAAACGCTATTTTGTACACATTATCAAAAAATCGTAAACTCATATAGAGATTTACCAAAAAAATATAATCAATGGTGTAGCGTGGTGCGTTGGGAAAAAACGACACGTCCATTTTTGCGTGGTAAAGAATTCTTATGGCAAGAAGGACATACAGTTCACCACAGTGAAGAAGAAGCTAGAAAAGAAACATTAGATATGTTAGATATCTATAATGACTTAGGTAAAGAATTACTTGCGATTCCTTTTGTAACGGGTAGAAAAACGGAAAAAGAAAAGTTTGCTGGTGCTGTTGAAACATATTCGATTGAAGCACTTATGCATGATGGACAAGCATTACAATCTGGAACAACACATTATTTTGGACAAGAATTCTCTAAAGCTTTTGACATTAAATTCCAAGATGAAAGAAATAAGTTCCAATACGCGTATCAAACGTCTTGGGGTGTTTCAACACGTTTAATTGGTGCAATCATCATGGTTCATGGTGATGATGAAGGGTTAGTTTTACCGCCATACATTGCACCTAATCAAATCGTCATTATTCCAATTCAAGGAAAAAAAGAAAACGTCAAAGAAGCCACACAAAAACTTTACCAATCATTAAAGGATCTTGGATATCGTGTGATGATTGATGATTCAAATAAATCTCCTGGATGGAAATTTAGTGAATATGAAATGAAAGGTGTTCCAGTTCGCATTGAAGTCGGACCACGTGATTTAGAAAATAATGAAGTTGTTGTTGTTACTAGACATGATCGTAAGAAACAATCTTATCAAGTTGAAGATGTAGCAACTAACATGGAAAATATTTTGAAAAACATGCATGACACTATGTATTTAAATGCATTAAATCATGTAAATAAAAATACATATGAAGCTAAGACTTATGATGAATTTAAAGCATATATCAAAAAAGGTGGATATGTAGCGTTAAGTATTTCAGGTGAAGAAGCAGAACTAAAGATTAAGGAAGATACTACTGCAACAGCTAGAGTCATTCCATTTGAACAAAAACTAATCACGGACATTTGTCCGGTCACAGGAAAAAAAGCAGTACAAACTGTTTGGTTTGCGCGTGCATATTAAGATTTTTGTGATATAATGATAAACGTTGGAAAAATAATGAGGTGAGTTTTATGCACAATTCAATTATTAAAGATACGATACAATTAGATAAAGAAGCAAGAGAAAAAATTGAAGCATTAAAAAAAGAAAAAGAACATTTAGATGAACTTCTAAAAAGCGAAACCAAAGAACTGAAAGACACTTATGAAAAAGAAAACAAAAAAGTGATCAATGAACGCAAAGAAGCTTATCAAAAAGAAATAGAAACACGTCAAAAAAGAGAAAAAGACAACTACGAAAAGACGTTAAAAGATATTCAAAAATTATATAAAGAACAAAAAGAAAAGTGGATTGAAGAAATTTATGAAGCTTGCATTAAATAATAACAAGAAGGTGAATTCATATGAGTTCTTGGTCTAATAATGCAATTATTACCAAAGCTAAATCTATGTATGGCAGATTTTTAAAACCTTCTGATTATGACAAACTCATCAAATTTCATGCACTTCCTGATTTGGTTGGATTCTTAAAGAAACATCCACATTATCAAGAAGTCTTAAAAGATGTGTCAGAAGCTACCGTGCATCGTGGGAACTTGGAATCTTTAATTCGTAAAAATCTATTCGATCAAGTGATTAAACTGATCAAAACAGTGTATTCAAAAGATTCAGAATATTATGAATTAAATATACTCAAGCAAGAACACGAAATCATATTATCTATTATAAGAACTTTTATTTCTGATGACACAGAAGATCAAAAAGGTAAATTACCTTACTTTTTTGACGTTCATACTGATTTAGATATGAAAAAATTAATTAAAGTCACAAGTTTTGAAGAGCTGCTTTTGGCATTAGAAAATACACATTATGAAGATATATTAAAACCATACTATACTGAAAACAAAGATAACATTAGATATCTAGATATTGAGCATGCGCTTGAAGCTTATTATTATGATGAAGCTTTTAGACGCATTGAAGCACATTATAGTGGGTCATTAAAAAAAGATTTAGAAAGTATTTACCAAACGAAAATCGAATTAGGAAACATCACAAAAATCTATCGTTTGAAAAAATTTTATCAAGCGGATCCGATGACGATTAAAGGTGTTTTGATTACGAAACATAGTCGTCTAAAAGAAAAGAAGATTGACGAAATGATTGCGCTCAAGAATCCTGATGACATTTTAAAATATTTATCAAAATCAGAGTACCAAAGATTTACAAACGATAAAGACTACGTATATATTGAATATTATGCTGGTCAAATTCGTTACGAGTTAGCTAAAAAATTCATGTATTTTTCAACTGATGTACCAAAAGTTTATACAGCTTTTATTACATTAGCTGAAATAGAAATAGAAAATATCACCAACATTATCGAGGGTATCAGATACCAAGTTAGTGAAGGCGAAATTAAACAAATGTTAATTTATTAGGAGGCATAAAATGGGTATAGCAAAAATAAAGCTTATTGATATTACATCCAATACAACTCATTTAGATCCTGTTTTATCAAGGTTTGTCGATTTGAGGGAATTTCATCCGGTGTTAGCCAGTGAAATTTTAGAGCGTGTTCATGGTTCAACATCATTTGTTGCAGAAAATCCATGTCAACCTCTCTTGCAAGAATTAGACGAAATTGAAAAAAAATACGAATTAAATCTTCCAGATACTGAAGTGAGAGATTATAATTATGATTTTAGTGAAATGTATGATTATATGTCTCAAATTAAAGAAAGTCTAAGTGAAGAAGTTAATCGTATCAAAGAACTTGAGGATCACATTAGAAAGTATAAAGATGCACTGATTCAAGTTAAGCATATCGAAAGTTTGGATATTCCACTAGATGATTTATTTGCATGTGAGTTTATCTCGATACGCTTTGGTAGACTTCCAAATGATAGTGTTGAAAAATTAAGATTTTTCCAATCTAGACCATTTGTCTTTAAGTCATTTAATACCGATGCGAACAATAGTTGGTGTATGTATTATACAACTGATGAGTATAAGCGTGAAGTTGATAATATCTTTTCATCACTTTTCTTTGAAAGAATATTTATTCCAGACTTCGTCCATGGACGTCCAAAAGAAGCAGCAAAAGCTTTGGAAGAAGAAATCAAACAAGCTCAAAAGATGATTGATAATTACAAATCAGATATTTATGATATATCATGTGGTTGTAGCAATCGATTAGCATGCATCAAATCAGAGTTGTTATTTCTAAACCGCACATTTGAAGCGAAAAAATATGTTGTTGGACTTGGTGATAAGTTCACCATATCAGGGTTTGTTGAAGAACATAATGTTCCTAGAATACAAGCTGCATTTGATGACATGAAAGATACCGTGGAAATTGAAGTCCAAGAAGCAGATAGTGATAAGCGTATTACACCGCCAACAAAATTAAAAAATGGTTGGTTTTCTAAACCATTTGGATTATTCGTTGAAATGTATGGCTTACCAGGATATAAAGATATTGATCCAACACCATTTGTTGCACTCACATATTCATTACTATTTGGGATGATGTTTGGTGATTTAGGACAAGGTCTTGTCTTAATGCTTATTGGTTGGTTACTGTATAAGTATAAAGGTATGAGATTAGGTGCTGTTGGTGTAAGAATTGGACTATCTTCTGCAATTTTCGGACTGATTTATGGATCTGTCTTTGGAAATGAAGAACTACTTAATCCATTGTTTCATGCGTTAGGTTTTGAAGAAAAGCCAATCCATGTAATGGATTCCAATTTTACAATGACATTGCTGATTGCGGCGATTGGTATAGGGGCAACCTTAATCTTAATTGCGATGATCTTCAATATCATTACCTTAATAAGGAAGAAACATTATGCAGAACTGATTGCATCACATAATGGTCTTGCAGGATTTACGCTTTATGGATTTATATTAGTGGGTGTTGTTTTACAAATGGGACTTTTGATTCCTGTATTTAATCCAATAACCATTGGTATATTCGTTGGTATTCCAATGCTACTTATATTCTTTAAAGAACCTATTGAAAGAAAGTTCCACGGACATAAGATGTTTCCAACAGGATTTGGTGGATTCTTTGTAGAAGGATTCTTTGAACTATTTGAAATCGTATTATCTTATGTCACAAATACAATGTCATTCTTACGTGTTGGTGGATTTATTTTATCCCATGCTGGTATGATGCTCGTTGTGATGAGTTTAATGGAAATGGTTGGCGGAGCTGGAAGCATAATCGTCTTAATATTCGGTAACATTTTCGTTATGGCTTTAGAAGGTATGATTGTAGGTATTCAAGTATTAAGACTTGAGTTTTATGAAATGTTTTCTCGTTATTACGAAGGTAATGGCGTTGCGTTTAACGCTTTAAATTTATAATTATTGGAGGATTAGAAAGATGTATTTAAGTTTAATAGAAATTATATTACCATTATTATTAGTTGTTTTAATTACTTTGCCTTTGATTAAAGTATTTAAAGGAGAAGTTAGTGCCAAATCTGCAAAAAATAGACTTTTAACTCACATTGCAGGATTTTTCACAGTCATCGTATTTGTATTAGTGATGCAAATGGTCATTAGTCCTAGTGTATTTGCTGCTGAAGATACTGGTGCAACATCAATTGTTGGTACCATGGCACAAGGGTTAGGATTCTTAAGTGCTGCGCTTGCTACCGGTATGTCAGCTTTAGGTGCAGGTATTGCCGTTGCTGCAGCTGCTCCAGCTGCAATTGGTGCATTTTCTGAAAATGAAAAGAACTTTGGTAAATCACTTATTTTCGTTGCTCTTGGTGAAGGGGTTGCGATTTACGGATTATTAATTTCAATCTTAATTATTAATAACTTAGGATAATTTAGAGAGAAGGATTTTTATGAAATTTTTCTTGTTATCGGACAATGTAGATAGTCTTGTAGGGATGAGACTCGTTGGCATTGACGGTGTAGTAGTTCACGAAAAAAAAGAGTTTTTAAGAGCACTGGAGGACGCATTAGAAGATCCATCGATTGCGGTTATTTTAGTGACGACAAAATTAGTTGAACTAGCGCCTCAAGTCATCTCTGAGTTAAAACTAACACAACCAAGACAGCTCATTGTAGAAATTCCTGACAGACATGGCCAAGCAGGTATTGGTGAAGCAATTGACCGATACGTTTCAGAAGCCATAGGCGTCAAGTTATGAGGTGAGGATATTGGCATATTATAATGAAGACCAGCTTTACCGTTATTTTGATAAGGCTATAAAAAAAGAAGCAGGCAAAAAAATTGATCAACTCCGCGAGGAAATCGATTATTTGTATGCAAAAGAAATGAAAAAAATTAAAGAAGACTTGTTGTTAAAGAAAAATCTTGAACTCAATAAGGCACTTAGAGAGCTTCAAGTTGAATATCAAGATCAAATCAATCAGATTGGTGTAGGCTTTGATGAAAAACTGATCAAAGAAAGAACGTTTATGGTTAACTTTATTTATCAAAGCGTTTTAATTAAACTTGGCGATTTTATTCAAACAAAAGCGTATGACCAATTAATGACTGAAAAGATCAAACAACTCAATGATTTTGTGAAAAACAAAAAAGTCGTTTTCAATATTTCTGAAAATGATGAACGCATTAGCAAAGTGATTGAAAAAGTTATGACTTCAACATTTGAGATTAAAGTTTCACATCACATCCACTTAGGTGGCTTTTTAGCTGAAGTTCCATCAGATAAAATCGAGGTTGATGAAACATTAGATACTAAATTTAACGAAAGAAAAGCATGGTTCTATAAGAACTCTAAGCTTTTCATTAGACGATAGGAGGTAACCATGACAAACAATCAAATTTATTCGATTAACGGTCCTGTTGTTACCGTAAAAAATGCTACCGTTTTTCAAATGTTAGAAATGGTTTATGTTGGAAAACAAAAACTATTAGGTGAAGTTATCTCAATTAGTAAAGAAAAAACAACCATCCAAGTTTATGAAGATACAACCGGACTTGTTCCAGGTGAACCTGTTTACTCAACTGGTGAGCCTATTTCAGCACTTCTTGGACCAGGGTTATTAACTAATATTTTTGATGGTATTGAAAGACCACTTAAAGATATTGCCGAAAAAGAAGGTATCTACATTCCTACAGGAAGTGATGTTGAGTCACTAGATAGACATCAAGATTGGGATGTAAAGCTTATTGTAAAAAAAGGTGATCATATTAAGTTTGGTGATATATATGCAACCATCCAAGAAACTAAAATGATTGAGCACCGTTTGATGGTACCTGAAGGTTTTGATGGCAAGGTTGTTGATGTCAAAAAAGATGGTACTTATAAACTATATGACACGATTGTTAAGACTGAAGATATGTATGGTAACATTCATGAACTTAACTTATGTCAAAAATGGCCAATCAAGACACCTAGACCAGTAAAAAAACGCCTATCATTATCAAAACCATTGATTAGTGGACAAAGAGTCATTGATACACTTTTTCCAATTGCTAAAGGTGGTACTGCAGCAGTTCCTGGCGGATTTGGTACTGGGAAAACGATGATGCAACACCAATTTGCAAAATGGTGCGATGCTGATATTATTGTTTATGTTGGTTGTGGTGAACGTGGTAATGAAATGACACAAGTTCTAGAAGAATTTAGTGAACTCATCGACCCACGTACAAATAAACCGTTATTAGAAAGAACTGTTCTGATTGCAAATACATCAAATATGCCTGTAGCAGCCAGAGAAGCAAGTATATACACAGGTGTTGCGATTGCTGAATATTACCGTGATATGGGCTATCACGTTGCTGTTATGGCGGATTCAACATCAAGATGGGCAGAAGCCCTTAGAGAAATCAGTGGGCGTTTAGAAGAAATGCCAGCTGAAGAAGGATTCCCTGCTTATCTACCTTCACGTATTTCCCAATTTTATGAGCGTGCAGGATATATGGAAACCTTAAATAAAAAGGAAGGTTCTGTAACTATTATTGGTGCAGTATCACCTCAAGGTGCAGATTTCTCTGAACCAGTAACACAAAATACAAAACGTTTTGTTAGAAGTTTTTGGGCATTAGATAAACAACTTGCTTATGCAAGACATTATGCAGCAATCAATTGGAATACTAGTTATTCTGAATATGTCCTAGATTTATCAAAATGGTACGATCAAAACGTAGGTTCATCATTCTTGCAAAACAGAAAAGGAATTATGTCCTTACTAGCTGAAGAAAACAAACTATTAGAGATTGTTAAACTCATCGGTGCGGATGTATTACCTGATGATCAAAAACTAGTGATTGAAATTGGTAAAGTCATCAGACATGGGTATTTACAGCAAAATGCTTTCCATAAAGATGATACATATGTACCACTTGAAAAACAAAATCGCATGATGGAAGTTATTTTATATCTTTATCAAAAAGCTAAGAACTTTGTAGAAGAAGGTAAGTCATTAAACTTACTGACTGAAACAGGTATCTTTGATCAAGTGATCAAGATGAAATATGATGTTCCAAATGACCAAATAGACATGTTCGATCAATATTTCAAAAATATTGATAAGATCATTAAACGCATTAAATAAGGAGGGATCAAATTGAATCTCCAATATATAGGATTAGATGAGATTAATGGACCCTTAATCTTTTTAGATGATGTTGAAGGTGTTGGGTTTGAAGAAATGGTTGAAATCAAGCTTCAAAATCAAGCATCAAGATATGGGCGTGTTGTCCAAATCGAAGGGAAAAAGGTTGCCATTCAAGTTTTTGAAGGGACACAAAACATCTCACTAACAAATACAAAAACTAAATTTCAAGGTCATCCAGTTGAAATGGCCCTTTCTAAAGAAATATTAGGAAGAACATTTAATGGCTCAGGACGTCCAATTGATGGACTTGGTGAAGTGTACATTGATGAAACAAGAAACATCAACGGACATCCACTAAATCCAGTAGCTCGAGTCTATCCAAGGAATTATATCCAAACAGGTGTTTCCAGTATTGATGCACTAACAACTTTAATTCGTGGACAAAAACTACCAATCTTTTCAGGGTCTGGTATGCCACATAATGAACTTGCAGTTCAAATTGTTAAACAAGCTAAAATTGCTGAAGAAGAAGGCGATAATTTTTGTATCGTGTTCGCTGCAATGGGTGTAAAAAACGATGTTGCTGACTATTTTAGAAGACAATTTGAAGAAGCTGGTGTTATGCATAAGGTTGTGATGTTTTTGAATCTTTCAAATGAACCAATCATTGAAAGAACATTAACACCAAGATTTGCATTAACTGCAGCTGAATACCTCGCATACAAGCATGATATGCATGTTTTAACGATATTAACTGACGTGACTTCATATTGTGAGGCATTAAGAGAGTTCTCAAGCTCTAAAGGTGAAATTCCAGGACGTAAAGGTTATCCAGGATACTTATATTCTGATTTAGCTTCATTATACGAACGTGCTGGTATTGTAAATGGTGCAAAAGGATCAGTGACACAAATTCCTATTTTAACGATGCCAAATGATGATATTACACATCCAGTACCTGACTTAACAGGATACATCACTGAAGGACAAATTGTTTTAAGTAGAGACTTAAATCAAGTGGGTGTCTATCCACCTGTAGGTGTTTTGCCTTCACTATCAAGATTAATGAAAGATGGTATTGGTGATGGTTATACAAGAGTTGACCATTCTGCAGTCGCAAACCAACTATTTGCATCTTATGCACAAGTACAAGATGCTAGAAGCTTAGCTTCTGTTATTGGTGAAGATGAGTTAAGTCCAATCGATAGACAATATATTGAGTTTGGAAAATTATTTGAAAAACATTTCTTAGATCAAGGGTTTGAAACCAACAGACACATGATTGATACACTTGACCTTGGCTGGGATTTATTATCGGTCTTACCAAAAGAAGAATTGCATCGTGTTGATGAAGCATATTTAAAACAACATTATAATCATCAACGTGCAGTAGAAAGATTTAACATCATAAATAAACCAATCATCCGTGAGCTTAGAGGAGATGAACGTTATGAATGATCAAATATTTCCAACTAAGGGAAATTTGATGACGTTACAAAAATCTAATGAGTTAGCAAAAAAAGGGTTTGAACTCATGGATAGAAAAAGAAACATTTTGATTCGCGAGATGATGAGTATGCTCAATGATGTTAAGCAACTGCGTGATGAAATATCAGATACTTATGCTAAAGCTTATCAAGCACTCCAAGAAGCTAATATTACTTTAGGTATTGTTTCTGATATCGCAAAATCTATACCGATTGATTCTGGTTTGAGTGTCACCTATCGTTCTGTCATGGGTGTTGAGATTCCAAAGGTTTCTCATGAATATCAACCTGTTAAAATCACTTATGGTATCGGCTCTACGAATACAAAATTTGACTATGCTTATAAAATGTTTCAAAAGGTTAGAGATTTAACTGTTAAACTTGCAGAAATTGATAATGCAGCATATCGTCTAGCAAATGCGATTAGAAAAGCACAAAAAAGAGCTAACGCGCTAGAAAATGTTGTGATACCTAAATTTCAAGCAAACATTAAATACATCACTGAAGTTTTAGAAGAAAAAGAAAGAGAAGCTTTCACAAGACAAAAAGTGATTAAAAACAATCAAGATAAAAAGAAAACATTAGAAAAATAACTGCACACTTGTGCAGTTTTTTTTCATAAAAAAAACGATATTAAAGATATTAATCACTTACATATCGTCTTTATGTTCATCTAATTGTTTTTTCGTTTTTTTCTCAGGAACAGGATCATATTTAGGTTTAAATAAAGGGTTACACGTTAAAATTCTTTTCGTAGTCAAAAAAGAAGCCTTGAAAAAATTAAATCTTTCATAAGCAGTTTTCGCATAGGCACTACATGTTGGTGTATGTCTACATTTATGATTTGAGCTTGGAGATATATCTTTTTGATACCATTCGATTAGTTTTATTGCTGTTTTATTCATAAAATCACCATACATATTATATCACTTCTTGATGATTATGTTAAATTTTCGATTTAGGGTTTGTTACTGTATTATCTTTATATTTTTTATGCTATAATAAACATATAGAAACTGAAAACGATTACAGGAGGTAAAAGATGAAGGAGTATACCACCAAAGAAATTCGCAACATAGCCATCTTAGGGCACCAGGGCACTGGTAAAACGACAATGTCAGAGGCATTATTATATGTATCTGGCGGTATTGATAAAAAGGGAGAAGTAGAACGTAAGAACACTGTTTCAGACTATCTAGTCGAAGAACAAAATAAACTTACAAGTTTATCATTAAGTTTAGTTCCAGCGGAATGGAAAAATTACAAACTTAATTTCCTTGATGTTCCAGGAAGTGATGAATTTGTAGGAGATTTAAATCAAGCACTTGAAGTTGTTAAAGGCGCAATCATTATGATTGATGCATCTAAGGGTGTTGAAGTAGGTACTGAACGTGTATGGAATGAAGTTAGAAAACGTCATATCCCAGCTATCTTATTCGTTAATAAAATGGATAAAGAAAACGTTAAGTTTGAAGAAGTCTTAGAAGAAATAAGAGAAAAATTAGGTAAAAAAGCTGTACCATTTGCTTGGCCAATTGGACATGAAGAAAATTTTGAAGGCTTTGTGAATGTCGTAGACATGAAAGCTAGAATTTATGATGGCGAGAAATGTGTTGATGCTGAGATTTGGGAAGAAAAAAGAGAAAAAGTTGATGAACTACATAATTTAATTATTGAAAGTGTAGCTGAAACTTCAGAAGAATTATTAGATTTATATTTATCAGGTGAAGAAATCCCTGATGCAAAAATAAAAGAAACATTGCATCATAACATCATTGAAGGTGAATTAACACCTGTTATCGTTGGTAGTGCAACTAAGACGATTGGCATTGAAACTTTATTTCACATGTTAGTTGATTATTTACCAGCACCAGATGAATTAACACCACTTGAGGCAATTGATCAAAAAACAAAAGAAAAAGTAACTAGATTAACACATGATGACGAACCATTCTCTGCATATATTTTTAAAACTGTTGTTGATCCATTCTTAGGTACTGTAAACTTAATTAAAGTGAACTCAGGTATCTTAACACTTGGTCAAGAAGTTTTAGTTCCAAATACAGGTGACACAAAAAAGATTTCAAATTTATCTGCAATTAGAGGTAAACAACAAATCGAGCTACAAACATTCCATGCTGGTGATATGTGTGCAGTAGCAAAAATGGAAGGTTTAGAAACTGGATTTACATTAACAGATCCAAAATATCCAATTATGTATGAACCAGTGAAACAACCAACTCCTGTTATTTATATTGCAGTTCATCCAAAAAATAAAAACGATGAAGACAAAATTTCAATGGCTCTTCACAGAATTAATATTGAAGATCCAACATTTGAAATTAAGAGAAATAAAGAAACAGCTCAACTTTTATTAGGTGGTCAAGGGATGACCCATCTTCAATATGTTTTAGAACGTATGAAGAATATGTTTAAAGTTGATGTAGATATCGAAGATCAAAAAATTGTATATAGAGAAACCATTAAAAAGTCTGTTCAAGCAGAAGGTAAACATAAGAAACAATCAGGTGGAGCAGGTCAATTTGGACATGTATGGATTCGTTTTGAGCCTTCTAAGGAAATCTTCGAATTTGCTGAAGAAGTCTTTGGTGGAGCAGTTCCTAGAAACTTTTTCCCAGCAGTAGAAAAAGGATTAGTAGAAACATTCGAACATGGCCCACTTGCAGGATTCCCTGTCATCAATGTGAAAGCAACCTTATATGATGGTTCTTATCACCCAGTAGATTCAAATGAAATTTCATTTAAATTAGCAGCTTCATTAGCATTTAAAGAAGCAGTTAAGACTTGTGGACCAACAATTTTAGAACCGATTGTTAAAGTAGAAGTTAAAGTTAAAGATCAATATGTAGGAGACGTTATGGGCGATATGAGTAAACGCCGTGGTCACGTTTCTGGTATGAATCAAGTAGATGGATTCCAAGTTGTAGTAGCGGAAGTTCCAGAAGCTGAAATCGTTTCATACGCAATTGACTTAAAAGCTATGACTCAAGGTAGCGGTTCTTTCTCACGTGAGTTTGTGAGATACGACGAAGTCCCTGCACAATTAATAGACAAGATTATAGAAGCTTATAAAAAGTAAAAATGACAAAGCCCACCTAATATGATTAGGAGGGCTTGTTATGTTTTGTGAGATCTGTAAAAAGAAAATTATATATAGAAGGCATTTGTTTAATTTGTTTCAAATAGAAAGACATCATATATGCGAATACTGTTATCAAAAGTATCCTTTAATTATAAAAAATAGCGTGATACCTATTGATGGAGGTGAAGTCACATGGTTGAGCTTGATCCAAACATCTGAGGATATATCCCCATTAGCTCATATGTCATTTTATAAACCGTTTATCATTGAGTATTTGAAATATCATAAAGACTCAATCATGATCATGTGTGATCAAATCACAGAACATTGGTTTATATTATTTGACAAGATGGCACTTGGTGATATATACTTACTAACACTTTATGATAATATAGAAAAAAAGGAGAGTTACTATGAAATTTGAAGTCTTAGGAAAAAATGGATTTAATCCAACGAATGCTATTAAAGCATATGCTCAAAAGAGATTTGAAAAGGTCGTATCCTTTTTTGGACCAGAAGTTGTAGATGAAATACGTGTGGTATGCAAAGTTTATAAAGATCATCACAAAGTTGAAGTTAATGTCTTTTCAGGAAAAACGATTGTGAGAGCTGAAGTATCCGATGAAGATATGTATGCTGCAATCGATAAAGCGAATGATAAGTTAGTTTCTCAAATCCGCAAGCATAAAGATAAGCTTAAGAATCATCTTGAAAAAGAAGGTATTAAACAAGCTTATAGTCAAGAGTTTGATGCAGAACAACTAGAAAAAGATATATTAGCTGCTCAACTTGTTAAAAATAAAAAGATTGATTTAAGACCAATGACATCAGAAGAAGCTATTTCAGCAATGGAGTTAGCAGGACATGATTTTTATGTATTCTTAGATCAAGAAACAAGAAAAACAAATGTGGTTTATAGAAGAGATGATGGGGATTATGCCATCATTGAAACACAGCCTATTTAAGGAAGCGAAAGCTTCCTTTTTTTTATGAAAACTTTATGAAAACGTTATTATGAAAAAAAATGAAACATTTCCTTGAAAATTACATTTAAAGGCGTATAATAAGGTCGGTTGATGTCCAAGTCACTAGAAAAAAGGAGATGAGAGATGATGGACATATATATTTTCTTATTTTATTTATCAATTACTTTATTAGCTGGTTTTGTATTTGGAAAACTAGCAGAATTAGCAAAAGTACCTGAAATCACTGGGTATATCATTGCAGGTGTTTTTTTAGGACCTAGCATCTTAAACGTTTTAAATGTTGAAGCATTAACTAGCTTTGATGTCATTACAAATTTTGTCTTAGGTATTATCGCCTATCAAATAGGAACTGAACTTTGGATGCCAAAAGTTAGAAAAAGTGGAAAATCAATTGTAACAATTACATCAGTGCAAGCAATAGCAACAGCACTTATTGTATTTGGAGTTATCTACTTAATTGATGGCAGATTATGGTTAGCATTAACGTTATCAGCGATTGCTACTGCAACTGCTCCGGCACCAATTATGGTTATTGTTAAAAAGCTTAGAGCAAAAGGACCTGTAACAAATACAGTGATTCCAGTTGTTGGTATCGATGATATGTTTGGGGTTATTATCTTTGGTCTATTTACAGCAATCGCTGTAGCAACCATCGGAAATGAAGCACTAAGCATTCATAATGCTGTCATAGAACCTATTGTTGAAGTTTTATTATCTGTAGGGGTTGGATCTGGATTCGGGTTATTATTAGGGTTTATTTCGAGACTTTTTATACACCGTTTACCAAAGAAAGAGAAATATATTGCTTATTTAGTATTCTCTTTATCTAGTGTATTACTCGCTGTATTTATTGCTCATACATATCATTTATCTATGATCTTAACACCAATGATGATTGGTATGGTATTTACTAATTTAGTTAAAAAGGAACCATTTGAAATTCAAGGTGCGGCATTAAGCAATTTTAGTGGACCACTCATTATCATTTTCTTCACACTTGCTGGTGCACAATTATCATTATCAGTATTAAAGAGTGCTGGTCTAATCGCATTGCTTTATATCGTTTTAAGAACTATTGGAAAAATTGGTGGTGCATATTTAGGTGCAACGATGGCGAAATCACCAAAAGTTGTTAGAAATGCCACAGGCTTTTGCCTACTTCCACAAGGTGGGGTTGAAATTGGGATGTTAGTTGCAGTTTCATCAATCTTCCCTAGTGGTGAAGCTATCTTTATTAAAACCATTGTATTAGCAGGTATATTATTCTTTGAGATAGTAGGACCGATTATTTTTAAAGTCACTTTGGAAAGAGTTGGAGAATCAAGACTTACAGAACATCATCAAGAAGCTGTTATTACAGATGTATCACAACTTCAAGAAGCATAAAAAAAATGCCAGTTCATTTGAACTGGCTTCAGGCTGTAGACAAAGTACCGTATCTGAGGATATGGTATTTTTTTAAAAATTATTATAAAATATGAATATGAAGATCAGTTTGGTCACTTGTAGCATAGACTACTAAAAATCGGTGTAGATAGAAC